>Ga0247690_1000008_pt1 | contig 41279 bp, 65 predicted proteins | sample CNK31_metaG_FD_183035 | JGI IMG/M metagenome (GOLD analysis project Ga0247690, IMG submission 183035) | Soil microbial communities from Purdue University Martell Research Forest, Indiana, United States - CNK31 | ecosystem: Environmental > Terrestrial > Soil > Temperate forest > Bulk soil... | reverse complement strand
TCGGATTTCCACCATGCATCAAATTCCAACGGTGCAGCCTCACGGCTAGGTGCCGGGGCGCGGCCAGTGCCGTTTGAATAGCTGACCGGCGTTTTATAGTCAGTCAGATCGCACCTGTGGAAATCACCGCTCGCGCTTGCCGTGGTGGTCGAAGATACCCAGGCTTGCTGGGCGAGTGCGGCGCAGGCCTGTTCCCAGCCGAACCGGAACGCGATCCTGTTATCGATGGCACGCTGTACCACGGATGTGTGAGGGCTATCGGGAATCGGGTATGTTGCGTCGATTGCGGCATCAAACGGCGTCCGCTCGTCTGCCTGTTTGTTTTTGTCGGTCATGGGTCAGTCTTCCTCGGTGTAGGTGTCAAGCGGGCAGTGGCGGCCGGACTTTGCCGGTTCGCCGTCGCGCAGCTGCGGGCATTGGGCGTGGCTGCAGTCGCCATCTTGGTCAGCAGCGCAGCGGGTGAGTTGCTTTGTGCCGCCGCCTTTCTGGCTGTCGTCTGCCTTCTGGGAGGGGGATTTGTCGTCCGCAAACGGCACTCGGCCATATAGCGGCGTATCTGAAACGACGCGCGCAACGTTCTCGATTTCGAAATCCATCGGGACCAAGGCGGTAATCTGGCCCTTGCGTCCGCGCTTCTGGAAGTAGACAACCTTGCGCCCTAGTGGTAGCCCCGCTTCGATCAGCTCAATGTCCGTGCGGCGGTGGGTGCTCTCCTGGTGGCGGCCGACCTGCGGATAGCTGGCCTGCATCATGTCGTCCCACAGTTGCCCGAGCAGTTGGATCGCGCGACCGTAGCCAATGGACCGGCCAATCCGGTCAAGCTGATCCTTCATCCGGTCGTCGCGGGCGTCCAGCGCTGCCATCAGTTCGGGACTCATGCCGCACCTCCCTGACCTTTATCGCCCACAGAGGGCTGGCTGTCGTCTGCCGGGGTGCAGGTGGCCATTGCTGCATCGATAGCGGCGCGAAGACTGTCGCAGCCGTGAAAGCCGACACCGCCACCCATTGGCGATCCGTGCACCAGATATGGGAACCCGAAGCCGGTGCCATCATGATAGGGCGTCGATTTATGATTGCTCGCCATTGAGACTTCAAGCCAATCCAGACGCTCCGCATCCCGCACATCGGCTTGCTCGGGCGCTGCGGCTGGCTGGATGGTGGCGGTGGCGTTGATCGCATCGTTGGCCGTGTTGAATGCCTCCGAAATCCACTGTGCAGTCTGTGGTGCGCTGTATGCCAAATGGCGAATCGTGCTCAGCGCCTCGCGCAGCACTCGGATAGTTTCTTGTTCAGTCATTGCGGCCTCTAGTGAAATGTTGCGAGCTTCAGCCCGCGTTTTTGGAGTTCGCCGGCATACACAAGGACGCCAGCAAAACATGCTTGATGCCATTCGCCTTCGGGCTCGTCTGCCGCCGCTTTGGCGAGGTCGTCGCGGGCGGTATTTGCCGCTTCGATCAACTCAGCATCCGACAGGTCGGCAATATCGCGTTGTTCAGTCATTGCGGTCATGGGTCAGTCTCCGATGCCGAGTAAGCGGCGCATTTCAGCTTGGTCTTTGGCGCGAGCACGGCGTACGGCCTTCACCATCGCGTCCGCAAATGAGCGATCAAGGATCTCAGCTAACCACTCGTGATGAGTCGAATCCACCGGTCCAAGTGTCATGCCGAATACTTCGTAGCCGTCGATGACAATGCGCAGGGACTTTCGGCCTTCACTGCGCTCAATGATTTCGTGGCTCATGGTTTAGGCTCCTGCGTAGCGGTGCAGATCGCCGTTCGGGGTCGTCTGCGCTGTGTCGATGAGTTTGTTGGTTGTCACGTACTGCCACATCGCGCCGCACTTGCACTGGCTGGATGCGCCAGCGTGGAAGTCGCTCGATGCGTAGCTGTCGGTCTTGTGCTCTTTGCCGCAGCTCGGGCAGAAGCTCGGCATTTCGTCGGTCAGGAAGATCATGGTCAGGATTCCTTTGGTTGGGTGGTGGCGCGTTTCAGATGCTCGCGCACGTAAGCCAGCGCGGCGGCTTTTGCTGTGGCTTCGTCGGGCACCGGCTCATTACAGGTGTTTCGGTGCGGGACGACTGATTCACAGCTGGCGACCCAATACCAACCTTTTCGCGTGTCGCGGAAATGAAATGTGCCGGTACTCGCATACCTCACTTCACCATCGCGCAGCGTGCTACCCTGCGGCCCGCAGACGACGCGAGCAAGACCTGTCGGCATGGGGTTTTTCTTCCATCGCAGCGCCATCACGCACCCACTTCCTGGCTGTCGCTTGCAGGAGACTGAGGTAGCGCCATCCAGTGCGTGACGACCCAGTCCCATCCCGTACTTTGCTGAGGCTGCCATCCTAGACCATCAACGTAGCGGGCTAGGCCCTGCTTGGCGTCGTGGTTCCAATTGCCCGCGCCAGTCCACGATGCCCATACGTACTGATCATTAGCCGGCAGACGGTCCTCTACACTGACCCACGCATCCTTGCGCGCGCCAGCTACCTGAGCAGCGATCAGGGATTGGATGTGGGCGATGATGGCGTCATGCCTTGCGCGCAGCCGGATAAGGCCAGAGTCCCGGTAGGCTTTGAGTAGCGCGCGCAGTTCCGGCGAATCCACGTTCTCGGAGCTGGTGGCGCTGGCGGCCTGTGCGATGGCCTCGGTGCTGCTCGGGGCGGCTTCGCCTCGCGAAGGGTGAGTTGCAATGTCGGCGTCAAGAAAAGCGTCTAACGACTGGAAGCGCAGAACATGGCCATCCTCCAGTTGCTTCGTTCCGAACGGTGCCGCTCCGAGAATCCGAAGTCGCTGGTATCGCCGCGCATCGTCCAACAGGACTTCCGGCCCTGCCGCCCGCTCTGCTTGCGGTGCGCTGGTCCCATTGGAGTAAACAACCGGCTTGCTGTAGTCCGTCAGGTCGAGCTTCTGGAACGGTGCAGCTTGCGGAGCGCTGGCCAGCGTGGGAGCGGCGAGAGTAAGCGGCAGCCACGCGCCGGATGCCTTGCGCACAGGCTCGATAACTTGATCCGACAGGTATTCGGTGGTCAGCGATCCGTCAGGATGGCAGCGTACCCACGCCACCGGCAAAGCCTGAGCCTGGCACGCGATGTGGGCGTCGACGTGGGCGACAATTGCAGCGTAGGCCGCGTCCATTTCTTTGCCATCACTGGCGCGGTCGTGGTTCTCGATCAGTTCGGCAAACGCAGGCGTATCTATGCTTGCCAAGCGCGGCACCGAAGTGGCCGGCTGCTCGGCCGGCGCTGATACTGGCGGCACAGGGGTTGCTGCGAGCATGGCAGCCCATACGTGCGCCGCATGCGGTGGCGAGCCAGCAATCCCGCTCGGCACATTGTTGTAGGCGTCCACCATCGCCGGCGTTTCCTTGACCGGAACCAGAGCGTAGCCTTCCGGCACCGCCTGCTCGGGCGCGGCCTGCGCTGCTTCCGCCTTGGTGGCGAGCACTTCGCGCGCATCCAGCAAGTCGTTCACGTAGTCGCGGTCGAAACCAGGCATCGCTGGCAAGGTAGTATCGGGTGGCACGGCGTCAATCCATTCAAGCGCCCATCTGAGTGCCTCGCGCAATTTCCCCGTCAGCCCGCCCACATCAGCCGCAGGCGTTATCTTGTTTTCTTCGTTGTTGTTCATGATGTCTCTCTTGGTGGTGGATTTATGCTGCCGGTCCGAAAATCGCCTGCACCAACGGATCGCGCTGCATGCCGATCTGCCGCGCCGGCCCAATCGGCCGCTTCGGCGCAAAGCCCTGGTCGATCAGAGCGTTGCGGCTCTGCATCTGGGAATCGTCGCCCAACTCCCACAGGTGCCGGCCTTCGCTATCAAGCCTGCCGGTGCGGCGGACCTCGCGCAGTTCGCATGCCATGTACTTCAGATAGGCGTATGCGCTCGACTGGCTCAGCTTGAGTTTCTCCGCGATGCTGCCGGGAGACTCGGACCCAACGGCCAGCAGGGCGCGGATTTGCTCGACTGCACGCTCGCGCATTTCATGCTTCTGCCTCAGGCTCAGGCGGCTGCCGGGCTTCTTGATTGGTCTGACGTTCAACTGGATGTTCATCTCTTGGGATTCCTTCTAGTTGTTGTTCACTGCTTCTGCTGCTCGTGAAACTCGACGCCCTGGTGCGCGCCGAAGGCTTGAATCTGCGTCAGGTACTGCGCAAATCCCTTCACGGTCAACTGCGTGGTCGACCCGATTAGGACTCGCTCGCCAGCAGGATCGATGTCCCACTTGCGATAGCCCTCCTTGCACAGTTCCGGGTCAAACTCTTCCGGCAGGAACTGCGCTTTGAAATAGCCGTGCCAGACTTCAGCCGAAAACTGGCGACCCTCAACCCAGCACTGATCCGCGATGTCCTTGAGCGGCCCAGCCCACATAAGCGCGTTCTGGTCAGGCTTGCGCGCCTTGACCTCCTCGCGCACGATCAGCTCAAGCGGCTTGTCGGCATCCAGCGGCACGTTCCGCAGCAGAGACAGGGCGGTATCGCGCTGCACAGGGCTGACCAGGCGGATACGGCGTGTGGCGAATGGCTGGCGGGTCATGCTGCCTCCAGAACGTTGTGCTGCCGCTTGATTTCCGAGACGACGCTGTCGAGATAGCGCCTGGCCGCCTTGACCTTGGCGACGATCTTTGCCTCCAGCTCCATATCGCGCTCATACCGAACGACGGTCACGCGCAGAGCCTCTTCGATGTGGTCGACGTAATGCAGCTCCTCTTGCTCGTACTTGATAAGCTCATCGGGCGTATTGACCATGCAATAGGCGACTTCCCACTCGGGAACGTCCCACAACCGCATGTAGCCGCGGCATTGCCATTCATAGAGCTTGTCGGCACCTGCCGCTGAGGTGGCCGGGAACGTGGACAAGGACCACGCCGATTTGATGTCGATGCCCTTGACGCGCGGGACGATGATGTCGCACTCGCCAGTAAGGTATTCATCAGTCCGGCGTTCGGTGTTCTTCTTGTAATTCGTGAAGTGCACCGAGTTGTAGAGATCAATCGACTGGTTCTCGACGATCAAGCCCTTGTCCATGTACTTGCCAGTTACGACCTCGTGATAGCCGTAAAGGAATTCCTTGGCGATGCTTTCGAGGTAGGTCTTTGCACCAGCTGACAGACTCTTATCCTTGAGCGCCTGGAGCATCGACTTTTCTTCGTCCGTCCTGTTCTTCTTGCGCTGGATTTCGGCAATTTCGGTGGTAACGAACTGCTCATCGATCGACTGCGCGTCGGTCATGATCAGTCCCAGCGAAGAGCAGCGGAAGCGAAAAGTGTTGGTCATTCGGCCTCCTCCTCAAGCAATGCCACCTTAATGGCCTGATCTTTGGTGAGTGCAAAGTTCGCACGCAACTTCTCCACCGTGTACGTACCTGCCTTGATTTGCTCCAGCGCCTTGTCCAGGCGCTCGTCGCTGATCTTTGTCTTCTCGCGGGCCGGGATATTAGGGCGGATGCGCAGGCACTCGACCAGCTCGTTGCCGAGCTTCGTGGTGCTGGCATACAGAGTGATCTGCTTGCCGACCCAATCCTCAATGTACGGTCCATAGAGCTTGTGGATCGACTTGGAATTGGTGGCGTTGAGAATCATCGGCTTCTGCCCCTTGAGGTACATGATGCTGTGGTCTTCCTTCTTCCCGCCCATCATGGTCACGGTTTCGAGCTGCACCCGTTCGATGGTCACAGTCAGGTCATAACCGTTGGGGAGCGCGTAGGCGCCGATGAAGCGCGGGTCAACCAGTTGCTTCCAGTGGGTGCGCTTTTCTTCTTCTGCTGCCGGTTCTTGCTTTGCCATTTTTAGCCTTTCGCTCGGAGCCAAAGTTGGGGTTATAGAGGACTGCTCGTCTTTGCTGCTACTGGAATCCGAAACGATAAGCACGCACCGCGCGCTTGATCGCCCTGCGCCTGCCGAATCCGGCGCGGCAGGAGAGGCGGTACTGGGTCAGGATGAAGCGGATCACGAGCCGCTCCCGGTGGCTTTGGTGATGGCCTTCTGGGCGAGCTGCAAAGTATCGATAAGCCCTTGCTTGTGCATCGTTTCGCCAGCGCACACGGCGGCGCATGCTCTTAGCGCATCCAGCAGCTCCGGCGCGGCGGCGATCAGGCGGGCGTTAGCTTCGGCTTCCGGCTGGTCGCACACATCAGCAACAGGCAACACAGCGCCACCGGCCGGACGTTCGATGGCGAACGGGATGCGCGACGCCCAGTTCAATCCTTCCGGTACTTCACGTTTTGTTGCCCTCCACGGTGCGGGGGTGTGTTTCACTTCCATGCTCTTCTCCTTGTTGTTATCCATGCTCACCACCCCGAAATCCGGTTGTGCCGCTCTTGCAGCCGAACCTGGCGCCGACGTTGCGCATGCTCCTTCTTCGGCAGCAGTTCACGCAAAAACTGCAGGTGCTCGACCTCTTCCTCGCTGCGCTTGTACTGCCACGCGATGAGCCACTTGAGGGCCGGCTTGAGGGCCTTGCGCACCAGGCGGCGCGCGATGCGGTAGAGGGCGGTCATTTGACGCCCCCGATTTCTTCCAGCTCTCGGCGCACAATGGCCGACTTCTCACAGCCGACACACATCGGCATCTGGAATGACTGCTGCTCGCGCTTGAATCCGCCGCTCGGTGGGCGGCCCTCCCATGACCACGTAAATCCGCGAGCAAATACCTTTTGCTGCAGCGCGTCGATCCTGGCCCCAAACGACGGATCTACCGCCCTCCACCGTTCCAGCTCCCCAGGATGCGAGAACGCCCCGCAACCGCACTCACCGCTCATACCGAGCGCCGTCGTTACCGGGTTCTCGGGCATGCCGCTGGCCGAGTTGTAGGCGTCTCGTTGCTCTTTACCCCACCAGTACAGCGGGTTGATCCAGACTTGCGACCCAACAGTGTTGATTTCGCGGCCGGCGTAGCCCATACGAATCAGGCTTTCATCGTGACGGATACCCGAGGCAATCAGCACTTTGGCGCGTCTCGGATGGCCTGCCTTGGACTCCCTGACCAGCTTGCGCACCCCGCGCTCCTTGAGACGCGAATACATCATTTGGTGGCCGTCAGGCCCAGGGAAGCCGTAAGCGATGCACAGGGCTTCATAGCTTTGCCCGCAGTCTTGAAGCGCGCGGATTTCGCGCAGGTCCCAGCCATACATTGCGCTTGTGTCACGCACGTATTCGCGCGTGAGCTCGATGCCGATACCAGTGTTGATGTGGAATGGGCGGCATCCCGGCACGTTGTTCATCATCCAGTGGGCCACGGCGCGACTATCGTTACCACCGGAGAAGCCGACGTAAATCGCTACCGGCTGGTGAATGGCGATCGCCTTAGCAACAATCTCTTCCGGGCCTGGCATCTCGGGAGTGGGCATTGGCGCACCGAACAGATCCAAGTCGCTCATGCCTTCCCCGCCTTCTTCGAAAGATCGATCCCGCGAACAGTCTCGGCCTTCGGCTCGAACGCGACGATCGTGTAACCCAGCTTGCGCAGAGCCGACAAGAACGCCGCGGGCGCGTTCAGCAGCCGCTGGTCGGGATGGTCAGCGGGCGGTTTGCACTGGTAGATCACGGTTTGCATGGCGGTTCTCCTGTTGTTGTTTTTTGCGCTGGCTTTAGTTGACCTGTTCAGCCTCGATGAAGTCGCCTTCATCTTCACCAACGTCAAGCGATACGTTCGGGTTATGGACTCCAACTAACTGATCGCTGCCGCCATTCCCGATATACCCTGACAGACCGCCGAACTCTTCGTAGGCGGCTTCGATTGCGCTTTCCTCGTCGTCGGCATCGACCGTCACGGTGACGCCCACTTTCACGGTTCCATAAACTTTGAATTTCATTCTGTTCTCCGGGTTGTTGTTTGGGTTGTGGTGGCCGGTGCTGATCAATATGGCTTTTCGACCTTGCCCTGGTCCTGCAAGCTCTTTACGTGGAACAGGCCGTTGAGCAGTTTGTCCATGTGTTGCGCCAGCTGCACTCGCAGGCCGTCCTTGAGGGCGCCGGTGACGTTCGTGGCGGCCTGCTCCATGTGCTCAATGAAGTCTTTGGCGCAGACCTGCGTCATCACATATTGGGCGCGGGTCACGCTGTCGTAGCTACTACTCGACGGTTCACCGTTGCGCGCGCTTACGCGGGCGCTCCAGTAGCCATTCACCGTTTTGAGCAGCTCGGCGCGGATAGTCGTCTTTGATCCTTCGGGCTCTCCCCATGCCGTGACGCGCTGATACTCACGGTCGAAGCTTCCTTGGACGGCATCGCTGATGGCTGCCTCGATCTGGGCCTGTGCTCTGTCGAGAAAAATCTTGTCCAGACGCGCCTTCACTTCCTTAGCAACGAGCGTGGAAATGTCGTCGTCGCGATGCAGGATCTCGTCAGCGACTTTCTGGACAATCGCGACCTTCACATCATCTTCATTCAGGTTCAGCATGGCTTTCTCCGGATTTTTGGTTGTTGGTTGTTGTGGTGGCCGGTGCTGGATTCTCCGGCTTGCCGTGGCCTTTGGCCGGGTACTGAGCAACATGCGGGACGGTTATCCATCCTCATGATTGCGTTCGCCGTGGCGCATCAGCACTGCGCCATTCACCACAGAGCAAGGGGCTGGGCGCTACTCCAGCTTCAACTGGCCATGTCCCGGTATCAGGACCCGAAGTTGATTACTGCGTTCGGCACTTAAGCCGAATCGGGTGCGTGTCTGCTTTCCACGCCGCCCTTGCTCTGTGGTGGCTCCTTACGGGAGCCAGTCGGGCGCTCTGCCAGTTGAGTTATCCGTTCATCGCCCGGTCCATCACGGCCCGGTCGGCCCTTGCTTCGTCCTGCGATTCCTGGCGATCCTTTTCCAGCCGCTCGACTTCCTTGACCGCCTCGACTTCAGCCATTGCTTCCAGCGCGTTTTCGATCAGCTTCTTGTACCGTGGCGATGCTGATCCGCCGTTCGGCATCACCGCATAGATCATCTGCTCGTTGCAGATGTCGTCGCTCATGTGCTGGGCGATGGACTCACCGATGGCGCTCGCCAATTGATCGTTACCGGCCTGCAGCTGCGCGCGCAGCTTCGTGTAGTGGTGGAAGGTCAGCTCGTCGATCTTCTCGTCGCGCGCTTCCTCGTGGCTGATGTCGCGTGCCATGGCTGGTCTCCTCAATGCACCGTGATGCCGATGAGACGCGCGCTCGCGTCCTGTCGTTCCGCGATCAGCCGCTGCAGCTCTTCGTCGTCCATGCAGGTGCAGTCGGTCCAGCCAGGGCGAGTCGCGACCTCCAGCGGATGAATCCAGTCGGCGTGGTGCCCGTCCTGGCTGAGCAGGAAGCGGTAGCCTTGCTGTTCGAGGGTGATGATCGGCATCGCGGTCTCCAGTGGCGCCCCGAAGGGCGCGGGTTGGTGTTAGGCGACTGAAGGTTCGGGCAACGGCATGCTGCGGAGATCACCCGGCTCAATCGTGCTGTCGTAGTAGCTCCAGCCGTTGTGCCAGTCGGCCACGCACCATTTGGTTCCATCGCCAGGCACGGTGCGGTCCAGCTTCACAAGCGAGCCATCGAACGTGCGGAAAATTTGCCCGCATTCCAGTTCGTGCCGATGGATGTACCAGTAATCGCCGTCCACTTCGTCCATCATCTTCTCCTTCTCATCTCTCGCCGCGCCCCATGCGCCGGCTCCGTCAGCCCAGCGGTTGCTGTGCTTGTGTCGATGGAGATAAGTATAGAACCCTAAACCATTACACGTCAAGAACTCTAAACGCAAAGGACAAAAAAATTTGTAACAGAGACAAAAAAAACCCGCTCAAGGCGGGCTCTTTCATATGGGGAGGCTGACTTATCTTAGAGCGACGTTCATCGGGCTACTAGCAGCGCTGCATTTCTTTTCTATAGAGGCATGATTGATTGCGTCAGCCTGCCCCTTCAAGGCAGCGTATTCGGCTTCTTGTGCCTTGGTGCCGCCGAGAGCAAACAATGCCGGCCAGAAGATGATCACGCCGACGCCCGTAATAGTCTTGTCGTTGCTGGCCGCTTCATCCAAACGACCGCCAAGCTGGGTAGCGCGAGCATGTATGCGAGCCGTTTCCTCTGCGATTTGTTGGCAATCATACGATTGGTATACGACGGGAGAAACGTAGCTGCTGGCAATGTCTTTGCTAGCAGTCGCGCAGCCTGCGACTGATGAAGCGATGATTAGGAAGGCGGTCACTCTTTTCATTATTCTACTCCCCACGGTCGGCATCCAGGCGTGCCGCAGCGCCACAGCTTACACAATAGCTACTTTCTCAAATTCAGCGCCTCGATTTCATCAAGCACTTGGCGCACAAGTCTGCGCGTCTCGTCTTGCTTTTGCCCGATGTCCGCCAATGTCGGTTGCGCGTATGCCTCGATCAGCTTCGCAGTAATCTCGGCATTCAGACTCCGTCCGTTCTTGGTGGCCTCGGCTTGCGCACGATCCCACAGGCTGTCTGGTAGCCGCACTGTTCTCTTTGTATGGGTTTTGTCCGGGGGAATCGCCATCGCGCGATTCTCAGCCGTTTCAAAATGTAAATGTTGTGTCTGACCCTCTCCGTAGGTCACTTTTTTTGCTTGTTCAGTACGTACAGTGGTAATTTGTGAATATCTGTTAAGAAAGACCTGATATAACTCAATGCACGTAGTAGGATCATTCCTACTGGCGCCTTGGTGGCTTGTAGGAGTTTCAAGATGGCAGATGTTGACGAACTTGTTGCGCTGTTTCACTCGATGGATGATGAAGCGCAAGAATTTACGCTGGCGACAGCGAGGGACAGAGCGCGGCAATATCCAAGACAGCGACCGCTCTTACGCCTCGTTGCTGCCCAGCCCGGCAATGTTTCGTTTAGGAGTGAGTCTAGCGGCGCGTTGGATTTCGTCCCGGCCCCGATCAGTTGATCGCCGGTATAGGTCGAGCAAATCAAGCTCGTCCGATGTAGCCAGGGTCAAGCGCGTCTGCTCCTGATCAGCCTTCCCAATCAGTGAAATTCGGGCCCCGGGCTTCGCCATCGGCTCGCCAAGCCCAGTCATAAGCCATATGTGCGAGAAACCAAGCGTGTTCTCAATTTGCAGCGCATAGAGGATATCCATCGATTTGATCTTGTCGTTCAACCACTGGTTGACGACCGCCCTCGAAGCGCCCGATGCGCGCACAAGTCCAGTCTGCCCCCTGTCCCCCTCAAGGTCGGGTCTTTCCTTGTAGACATAAGCTAGTCGTTCTGACAATAGATTCATATTTAGGATTCTAAACATTTGATCGTATAGAGTGCTTGACTTATCGGCGTTTAGAGTTCTATACTCAGCTCATCGTTCAACAAAAAAATGAGCTGAAAAATGACAAAAGAGCCAAGCGCCGAGGAGGTAATCGAAGCTTTCGGCGGCCCATCGGAAACCGCCAAGATCTGCGAGATCAGCAAAAGTGCTGTGTCGCAGTGGAAGAACAATGGCATCCCAAAGGCCCAGCTGAAGTTTCTTAAGGCAGCGAGGCCAAAGATCTTCAGGCAGCTGCTCGCCAAGCGTCAAACGGAAGAGCTACCCCGTGGATGACCCAATCATCCCGCACGACCTGATCCGCGAAAAGGCCCACCGCGACTTCGTGGCCGGCAAGGGCCGCGACGGCCACGGCTTCAACTGGCACGCCCGCGAGGCCATCAGCACCTACCAAGAAGAGTGGGGCCGCCAGCACGCGCTGTGGACACAAAAACGACAACACAAGGAGGCAGCATGCAATTCGTAGCCATCGAACACCCGACCGACTGCCTGTGCGCGGAAGTGTGCGCGCCCATTTCGCTGCCGACACGTTCCCCCATCGTCAATGATGCGCTCGCCGGCGCCCACGGTTCTGACGTGGCGCAAGCGGTCGTGTCGCTGGTCAGACTCAGGCCGTACGCGCAAAAGGTGGCGGTCGGCCATCTGCGCGCGCTGAGCGGGCTACAGGGGAAGTTGGGATGAGCGAACGCATCCAGCTCAGCAAGAAGACGCGCTTCGAAGTCTTCAAGCGCGATGGATTCTGCTGCCAGTACTGCGGAGCGGTCCCGCCCAAGGCTTTGCTTGAGGTCGACCACATCGATCCGGTTTGCAATGGCGGCACAAACGACATCGACAACCTGATCACGGCCTGCTTCGACTGTAACCGCGGCAAGGCCGGAATACCTCTCAATGTCGTGCCTAAGAGCCTTGCCGAGAAAGCGGCCGAGATCGCGGAGCACGAGAAGCAGATTGCCGGCTACCGCGAAGTTATGCAGCGGCAGCTGGACCGCATCGAGGATGACATGTGGAGGGTTGCAGACGCCCTGATCCCGGAATCAAGCATCGACGGGATGTCTCGCGATTGGCTGCAATCCATCAAACATTTCAACTCAAAGCTGCCGTTGCACGAAGTGATCGACGCGGCAGAAATAGTTTTCGCGCGCGGCCCGAGCAGGGAGAGTGGCCGCTTCCGCTACTTCTGCGGCATCTGCTGGAACAAGATCAAGGAACAATAATGGCACGCGCTCGCAACATCAAGCCTGGATTCTTCACGAACGACGAGCTGGCGGAAGTCGACCCGCTCGGGCGCCTGTTGTTCGCGGGCCTGTGGACCATTGCTGACCGAGAAGGGCGCCTGGAGGACCGGCCGAAACAGATCAAGGCCAAGATCCTCCCGTTCGACAGCTGCAACGTGGACGAACTGCTTTCAGCACTGGACAAGCACGGTTTCATCCAGCGTTACACGGTCGATGGCAAGGCGTACATCCAGATCGTCAAATGGCACAAACACCAGAACCCGCACGTAAAGGAAGCTGCGAGCACCATTCCGGCACCAGACAGCGCTCCCCAGGAAGCAAAGGAAGTATCGGTAAAGAACAGTGCTAGTACCGTGCGTCGCATGGTGCAAGAACCGGAAATTCCGGAACGAGCCGGGCTGATTCCTGATTCCCTTAACCTGATTCCTGATTCCGGATTCCCTTCAGAAGAGGCGCCGCGAGCACAACCCGAGCCTGCCGAGGAAAAGCCAAGGCAACCCAAGGACGCACGCGCTTCGCGCCTGCCTTCTGACTGGAAGCCATCGGACAAGGACATCGCCTACTGCCGCGAGCAGCGTCCCGAGCTTGACCCCGAGCGCGTGGCCGAGAACTTCCGCGACTACTGGCACGCCAAGGCCGGAGTGGATGCTCGCAAAGCCGATTGGCCAGCCACCTGGCGCACATGGGTTCGCAACGAACGTTCGCAAACGAGCGCCAGGCCGGCATCTCTTCCGCCAGTCGGTGGTGGGCCTAACCGCCAGGAGCAGCTTGAGCTGGCAAACCGCGCCGTGGTCGCGCGCATGCTGGCCGCAGAGGGAGGTAATCCGCAATGAAGCCTGCCGACAAGGAGCAGTTCCTGACCCTGCTCGCAGACGTGTTCGCGTTCTACAAGCAGCCCTTCTCCGCCTTCGCCGGCAACGTCTGGTGGGAGGCCATGAGGCCGTACGACTTCGCCGCTGTATCGGGCGCGTTCAGCCGGCACGCCGTCAACCCGGACAGCGGCCAGTTCCTGCCCAAGCCGGCCGACGTGGTGCGGATGATCGGCGGCACCAGCAACGATGCGGCATTGTCCGCCTGGTCGAAGGTCGACCGCGCGATCCGCAGCATCGGCACCTACGAGACCGTGGCGTTTGACGACCCGATCATCCACCGCGTCATCAGCGACATGGGCGGCTGGGTGAAGCTGGGTAGCTGCCCGAGCGAAGAGGAATTCGTCTTCGTCGCCAAGGAGTTCCAGAACCGCTACCGGGGCTTTGCGATGCGCGCGGAAGTGCCGGAGTACCCGCGCAAGCTGATCGGCATCGCGGAGGCGCAGAACGCAGAACGCAGCATTCAGGCGCAGCCGCGGATTCTGCTGCTGGGTGATCAGGCCAAGGCGATCTCCGTATACAAGGGCGGCGCCGAGTCACTTCGCTTGCTGGCGACAGAACTGCCTCAGGCATCGGAGATGCTGCGCCTGGGGCGAGCTGACAACTTGGAGGTGGCATGACCACCAAACACGTCCTAGAAGGCCTCATGCAGTGGACGAAATCGCGCACGCACGCGCAATGCGCCGTTGCCCTTGGGCTCGACAACGGCAAGGTAAGCCGGATCCACAGTGGGAAGCAAACCGGCATGAACATGGCCACGGTCGACATGATCCAGCAGAGGTGCGGCGTACCGTTGGAGACGTTGTTTGCTTGGTATCGGCTGCCTGAGGGAGCGGTGCTTGGACGTGTGATCAAAAAGTAGGCGGCATAGAGACCATTTCGCGCGCGAGCGCTAACTGCAGGACCAACTCAAGGAGAGAGCATGCACGACCAACAACTCATTAGCATGAACCGGATCGCAGGCATCGCAGCCGGTTCCGCCGCCTTCCAGAACGCCGCCATTGGCCAAGATCGTTCGCCGGTCGAGCGCTCGACCGCGGATCTGTCCGAGCGCATCGGGTTCCTGAGCGCTTTGGCCGATGACCTGATCGACCGGCTGGCGCCTGTTTCGCGGCAAGAGGCGGAAAGCGAGAAGGACAGCAATCCGCGTCCGATCGGCGCATGCAAGGTCAGCGAGCAATTGGACCAGGCGACCGATCGGCTCATCTTCCTGACCCGGCGCATCGAGACGGCGCGCGATCAACTCTGCATCTAACCGCAGTACCAACAACAAGGGAAAACCCATGCAACTTGCAACCCACAGAGCCCAATCCGGTGAATGTCATCGCGGCCACCATCCTCGAAGTCACCGAACAGTCGAACGGTAACCTGATGCTGCGCCTGAGCGACGGCCGCAACTACAGCGCCGACACCAGCATGACGGTGCGCTACTGCCCGGTGGTAGGCGACTACCTGGTGACGCAAGCGGACGGCTACGAATACCTGAACCCGAGGGACGTGTTCGAGCGGAAGTACAGCAAGATCATCCCGCCGCACCAGCAGCGCGTCCTCGACGAGAAGGCCGAGCTGGACGACAAGCTGTCGAAGCTGAGCGCCTTCTTCAGCAAGGCAACCTTCGAGGGTCTGGCTGACGACGAGCAGCTGCGCCTGCGCACCCAGCACGTCGCCATGAAGACGTATTCGGACATCCTGGGCGAGCGCATCGCCGCGTTCTAACCGCACCAGCACCAGCACCACCACGCCCGGCCCGCCGGGCGACAACAACAACTGCAAGGGGAAGAAGATGAATACAACTACCAAATCAGAGCAGTCCACGCTTGACGGAATCCCGGAGAAAGAGCAAGACGCGCACATGATTGCTCGCATCAACGCTGTCGCCGTCAAGCTGGCATACCCGTTCATTGCTCAGCAGGACATTCGATACTACCTGAATGGAATCAATATTCGCCCTCTGGAAGATGGCACGGCGATGATCGTTGCGACTGACGGCCATCGGTATATCGTCGTGCGCGACCCGCACGGGTATGTAGAGCGCGAAGTTATCGTTTCCGTCAGCAAGGACGCACTCAAGCATGCTGGAAACGCCAAGCATACGCTCGACGTGATGTCGAACGGCGGCGCGATGATCTCCGGCGACGTGGCGCAGCCGTTGTTTATCCAGCCGGGGAATTCACTTGTCGAAGGCGCTTTTCCGCGAATCGAGCGCGTTGCTAGCGTCATCGGATACAAGGAGGGAATTTCCGGTGCCGTAAATCCAAAGTACCTGAATGATGCGCTGGAAATCGGTAAGAGCTTCGGAGGATCCATTCGATTCTTCAACCGAGATAACGAAAGCCCGTTGACCTTCGTGCTCGGCGGTCTTGGTGACCTTGAGTGCTTCGGAGGGATCATGAAGCTGCGCGAGAGCTTCGAGAGCCTGCCGGCATGGTTCCCATCACCCGGCGAAGTTGAAACGCTGGCCGATATCTGAGGCCAGGATGATGACCTTCACACGCACCTCCGACCAGCCCCGCAAGCATCGCAAGCGCAAGTGCGCCATCTGCCGCGAGCAGTTCGAGCCGCGCACGATCAGCCATAAGGCGTGCAAGCCGCAATGTGCCCAGGAGCTGATTGAGCAGCAGCGCAAGCAGGCCGAACGCAAGCAGGACCGTGCGCGCAAAGCAGCGCTCAAGACGCGCGGCGATTGGATGAAGGAAGCGCAAGCGGCCTTCAACGCATTCATCCGCGAGCGCGACAGGCTGGCCGGCTACCCGTGCATCTGCTGCGGACAGCCTATCGACTGGTCCGGTAACAACGTCGATGCAGGCCACTACCGCAGCCGGGGCAGCGCGCCGCACATGCGATTCAATGAGCAGAACGTGCACGCCCAGGCGAAGCAATGCAACCGGTACGGCGCGGGGCGGGCGGTCGATTACCGGCTTGGGCTGATCGCGCGCATCGGACTGGCTGGAGTCGAGGCGCTGGAGGCCGACCAGACGCCTCAGAAGTGGACGATTCCAGAGCTACAGCAGATTAAAGCGACGTACAAACAGAAACTGCTGGATTTGAAAGGACAGCCATGACCTACGTTCCATACATTGTAGCCGCCCTGATTGCCTGCTCGGTGGCATTGTGGCGGATAGCGGAGGCTTTCGGGCAGGGAATGAAGGAGTTGGAGGGATGCGAATGAAACCGCGCCTCAGTTCGCACTACGGCCTTTGGGAATGCCGCTGCCCATCCTGCAGTGCTTGGGCACCGACTCCTTTTCAAGCATGGATGGCTTGGCTTAAGCTGTCGATGTCGCGTTACTCGTTTGAGACATTGCCATGACCACGATCACCTACGCGCCCGACCTTGCCGCGAAGTTCTGCGCCGCGATCGCAGACGGCAATACCATCCGCACCGTGTGCAAGATGAAGGGAATGCCAAGTAAGGCCACTGTGTTTCGCTGGCTGCGCGACCATCCCGACTTCGCGAAGATGTACGAGGTTGCGACCGACGAGCGGGCCGATACCATGATTGATGAGATCGTGGAGATTGCCGACAGCTGCAAGACCGACGCGGACGCTATCCGCAAGGCTAAACTGCGCATTCACGCGCGTGTGGAACAGGCCCAGCGCATGAAGCCACGCAAGTATGGCAACCAGCTCCAGCTTACTGGCGAGGGCGGCGGCCCTGTTGAGGCCAAGACTTCATTGGATGTGGCAAGCCTGCCCACCGCCGTCCTGGCCGAAATCATGAAAGCGAAAGATGCATCTGACGGAAGCTGACCTGCTGGCGGTCGAACGCGAATTGTGCCGGCGCTCCCTGGCGCACTTCGCCCGGCGTGCATGGCATGTGCTGGAGCCTGCCGCTGAACTGAAATGGGGCTGGGCGCTGGATGCAATCTGCCAGCACTTGGAGGCCGTGACGAATGGGGAAATCACGCGCCTGCTGATGAACGTGCCTCCTGGCTCGATGAAGTCGCTGCTTACCGGCGTCATCTGGCCAGCGTGGGAATGGGGGCCGCGTGGCATGCCTGAGATGCGGTTCGTCGGCACCGCGCACGAGGAGACGCTGGCGATCCGCGACAACCGCAAGTGCCGCGATCTGGTCAAGTCGGATTGGTTCCAGAAGCTGTGGCCGCTTGAGCTGCTGCGCGACCTAGACGGCAAGAAGGAGTTCGGCAACATCCGGAAAGGCTTCCGCCAAGCGCGTGCGTTCACCAGTATGACTGGCGTTCGCGGGGACCGCGTGATCCTTGACGACCCGATCAGCGCCGACAATGCGAACTCCGACGCCAAGCTTGAAGAGGCGCGCATCGCGTTCACTGAGACGCTCCCCACTCGCGTCAACTCCGACAAGTCCGCCATCGTCGTGGTCATGCAGCGCCTGAACGAGAAGGACGTGTCCGGCGTGATTCAGGAAATGGGGCTGCCATACGTGCACCTGTGCATACCGATGCGCTTCGAGCCTGGCCGGCGCTGCACCACGTCGATTGGCTGGTCCGATCCGCGCCAGCATGAGGGCGAACTGATGTTCCCCGAGCGCTTCAGCGAGGATCAGGTTCGCGAGCTGGAGACCACGCTTGGTTCGTATGGCACTGCCGGCCAGCTACAGCAACGCCCAGCTCCGCGCGGCGGCGGCATCCTCAAGGAATCGTGGTTCCGCTACTACACCGTGTTGCCGAAGTTGGAATTTCGCAACATCCACGCCGACACCGCCCAGAAAACAGGAGAGGAAAACGACTACTCCGTGTTCCAATGCTGGGGCCGCGCGACAACTGGCGAGGCCGTGCTGATTGACCAGATTCGGGGCAAGTGGGAGGCACCCGAACTGTTGGTGCAGGCCCGTGCATTCTGGCTAAAGCATATGAAGGTCGGCTTCGACAGCTCGGTCCTGCGCGCGATGATGGTCGAGGACAAGGTGTCTGGTACTGGCTTGATCCAGACACTCAGGCGCGAGGGAATCCCTGTTGTACCGGTTCAGCGTGACAAGGACAAAATATCGCGCGGTCACGATGCTGCGCCATTCATAGAAAGTGGGAACGTTCTATTGCCGATGGACGCGCCATGGCTCTCCGATTTCCTAGCCGAGGCGGCATCCTTCCCAGGCGGAGCGCACGACGACCAGCTTGACCCGATGTTCGACGCAATCAAGACGGTGCAGGCCGCGCCGGCTGCGCAGGTCCAGCCAGTCATCCCAATCCCGATGGCGTCGGCGTTCGGGCGTCGCTAGCACAAATCCTTCCACCTTGGCAAGCAATAGCGTTAGACTATCGGAAATACAAAACCGATAGGCCAAGCATGAGCAGACCGACCAATGAAGAGCGCTTGCAGCGGGTTCACGAGCGCGCCATCAACGAATTCGACCGCGTACAGGGCGCCGTGTACAACGAGCGCATGCAATGCCTGCAGGACAGGCGCTTCTACTCCATCCCAGGCGCGCAGTGGGAAGGCCCGCTGCAGGAGCAATTCCAGAACAAGCCGAGGTTCGAGGTCAACAAGATTCACCTGAGCGTAATCAGGATTTTCAACGAATACCGAAACAACCGCGTCACGGTCGATTTCACGCCGAAAGACGGCACGCCGAACGACAATCTGGCGGATGCCTGCGATGGGTTGTACCGAGCCGACGAGCAGGACAGCGGAGCCGAGGAAGCCTATGACAATGCTTTCGAGGAAGCGGTCGGCGGCGGATTTGGTGCATGGCGCCTGCGCGCCGACTACGAGGACGAAGAGGACGAGGACGACCAGAGACAGCGCATCTGCATTGAGCCGATCTATGACGCCGATTCATGCGTGTTCTTCGACTTGGACGCCAAACGCCAGGACAAGCGCGACGCCAAGCGATGCTGGGTGCTTGTCGGCTACACGCCTCAGCGCTACAAGGAGGAATACGATTCGGACCCGGCGAGCTGGCCGAAGTCGGTCTACCAGCACGAATTTGACTGGTGCACGCCCGATGTGGTCTATGTGGCCGAATATTATGAGGTCGAGGAAAAGCCGGAAGTACTGCACGTTTTCCGGGGGGGTGCCTTGGACGACTCCGAGCCAAACGAAAAGAAGTTCTGGGACTCGGAGATGAAAGACGATCCAAGCATCGAGCAAACGCTGCTCGCCACGGGATTTAGAAAGGTGCGTGAGAAGCGCATCAACCGCCGCAAGGTGCACAAGTATGTGATGGACGGCGCGCGCATTATCGAGGACCAGGGCTGCATCGCCGGGCGTCACATCCCGATTGTCCCAGTCTATGGGAAACGGTGGTTCGTGGATAACGTCGAGCGCTGCATGGGCCATGTGCGCCTGGCGAAAGACCCGCAGATGCTCAAGAACATGCTGGTATCGCTGCTGGCCGAGATTGCCACGTTCAGCCCTGTAGAAAAGCCAATCGTGACGCCAGAGCAGGTGGCCGGGCATACGCAGATGTGGGCCGACGATTCGGTCAAGCGCTATCCGTACCTGATGCTCAATTCGGTAAAGGACAATGCCGGGAACATCGTCCAGAACGGGCCGATTGGCTACACCAAGGCCCCGAGCATTCCGCAGGCGCTGGCGGCTTTGCTGCAACTGACCGAGGAAGACATCCAAGACTTGCTCGGGAATCAGCAGGCCGGCGAACAGGTGCAGTCGAACATCTCCGGCAAGCTGATGGAGTTGGTTCAAACGCGCCTGGACATGCAGGTTTTCATCTACATGTCCAACTTCGCCAAGGCCATGCGCCGCTGCGGAGAAATCTGGTTGTCGATGGCCAAGGATGTCTACGTCGAGGAAGGCCGCAAGATGAAGGCCGTTGGCCCGGACGGTACTGACGGGCAGATTGAGCTATTGCGTGCGGCGATCAACGAGGACGGCGCGGAAGTGCTCGAAAACGATCTTTCCGAAGCAAAGTTCGATGTCGTTGCCGATGTCGGCCCATCGTCTTCCAGCAAGCGCTCTGCCACCGTCAGCGCCATTACGTCCATCCTGCAGTTCACCCAAGACCCGGATGCGCAAGCGGTCCTCAATTCCCTGGCGATCATGAATATGGAGGGCGAAGGCCTATCCGATGTCCGTGGCTACTTCCGCAAGAAGCTGGTGCGCATTGGAGCCGTTCAGCCCACCGACGAGGAAAAGCAGGAGCTGGAAGCCGAAGCGGCGAATCAGCAGCCGGACCCGCAAGCGCAATACCTGCAAGCGGCGGCGCAGAACCAGATGGCCGACGCTGCGAAGAAGCAAGCCGACACAGAACTTACCCATGCCAGGGTTGGGCAGACGAACGCGGACACGATCGCCACACTAGCAGGCGTCCAGCAAGGCAGCGAGCAGCACGCGCTGAACGTGGCGCAGCAGTTGATCGCACCCAAGCCTGTGCCGCAATCAGGCCAAACGGTATAAACGATATAAACTATTGCTATTGATTTTGCGATAGTTGCAGTCTATCATCAGAGAAAACGAGCCGGACAACGGCGATATCAACGGGGGAACGCATGTACAAGAGTTGGATGTGGAAGCAGCGCTCGTTCCGCGAGCAGTTCCATGGCGACGAGACGGGCGGTGGTGCTGGTGGTACTGCGGACGTGGCTGCGACAGATGGCGAAGCCAGTGAGCAGATTGAGGGCGGGAAGCCTGAAGGCGGTGTCGAAGGTGAGGCCACCGATCCCGTTAATCAGCCCTCCGACGAACTGGTCATCACTCTGGAGGGCGAGGAGCCAGTAGAGGAAGAGCAGAACCGCGCGCCGGAATGGGTGCGCGAACTGCGCAAGGCCGACCGCGAGAAGTCCAAGCGCATCCGCGAGCTAGAGCAGCAGTTGGCTACCGCTTCCGTGCCGCAAAAGGTCGAGCTGGGCGCAAAGCCGACACTTGAGGGCTGCGACTTCGACGCCGAACGCTTCGAGGCCGACCTGACTGCATGGCACGAACGCAAGCGCCAGGTCGAGCAGAAGGTAGAGGGCGAGCGCAGGGCCGCGGAGGAAGCGCAGGCAGCATGGAACAAGCGCCTGACGCTGTACAACGACGCCAAGGCCAAGCTGCCTGTTTCTGATTTCGAGGATGCCGAGGCATCGGTACAAGGCGCGCTTGACACGACCAAGCAGGCGATCATCCTGACCGGCGCGGAAAAGCCTGAGCAGTTGATCTATGCGATTGGCAAGAGCCCAGCAAAGCTGCAAGAGCTGGCGGCGATCAAAGACCCCGTGCAATTCGCGTTTGCAGTTGCGCGACTGGAGACGAAATTGAAGGTTACATCGCGCAAGGCACCGCCACCGGCTGAAAAGAGGATTGCTGGTTCGGGCGGCACATCGGGCGCTGCAGCGGATCAGTTGGAGCGCCTCCAGGCCGAAGCGGACAAGACCGGCGACCGCACGAAGGTAGCCGAGTACCTGCGCAAGAGGCGTCTGGCAGCGGCTTGATACAAGGGCCAGCATCGCGCCCTAAGCGATGCAAAACGGTGCCACCGTCCGCAATCGGTGCGACAGATGAGGCTGCCACCTGCCTTGAATGGGTGAGTTGAGAAACGGGCAATCGAGTGATTGCTTATCCCTTTTAACTCATTCAGGAGCCATTCATGGCAACATCTTTCAGTAAGCAAGAAACGGTCTTCTTTGACGAAATGCTGGCAGGCTTTGACGACCTGCTGGTGATGGGCAAGAACGTCTCCAAATTCAGCGCTGACGCTACCGTTCTGGAGCGCTCGCAGGGCACGCAAATCTGGCGTCCCGTCCCCTACGTCTCGGTCTCGGTCGATGGTGCAGCCGGCACCGACATTTCGACCTCGTTCGCGGACGTGACCCAGCTGTCCGTACCGATCGGCCTGGGCTTCAACAAGGCTGTACCGTGGACCATGACCAGCGACGACCTGAACGACCCGCAGCAGCGCGAGCGCAAGTATGAAAGCGCGATGCAGCGCCTGGCGACCGACATCAACGTGGCAGTCGCCAACGTCGCCGGCCAACAAGGCACGCTGGTGGTCAAACGCACCACCGCCGCCAGCGGCTATGACGATATCTCGCTGGCCGACGCGCTGATGACCGAGCAGGGCCTTGTTGGCGACGCTTCCCGCCGCATCTGCGTTCTGCATGCGCGCGACTACAACTCGATGGCGGGCAACCTCGCCAAGCCGCAGGCCTCGGCCAATCCGAAGGTGAACACCGCCTACGAAAAGGCATATGTGGGCACCGTCTCCGGCTTCGAGACCTTCAAGTCGGACTATACCTACCGCCTGACCGCAGCGGCCGGCGTGACCGTCACCGTCAACGGCGCGAACCAGCGCTATGTGCCGAAGGCCATCAGTACGGCCACCACTGGCGAGACCGCGAACGTGGACAACCGCTACCAGAACCTGACCATCGCAGTCACCAGCGGCACGGTCAAGGTGGGCGACCGACTCACCATCGCGGGCGTCAACGCGGTGCACCACATCAGCAAGGCCGACACCGGCCAGCTCAAGACCTTCACCATCACCGCCATCGTCTCCGGTGCTGGTGGCTCGGGCGTCGTCACGATCAGCCCGCCGATCATCGCCGCCGACTCGTCGCCGACGCAGGCTGAGCTGGAGTACAAGAACGTCACCGCGACCCCGGCAAACGGCGCTGCGATCACGTTCCTGAACACCGCAGCCGCCAACGTCGCGCCGTTCTGGGATCAGCGCGCAATCGAACTGCTGCCTGGCCGCAACGGCGTCGATGATGGCCTGACTGCGGCTGGCGCTGGCTTCATGCGCGGCACCACGGAACTGGGCATCGATGTGACGCTGTACAAGTTCTTCGACATCAACACGAAGAAGTACAAGTACCGCTGCGATACCCGGTTCGGCGTCGGCATGACGAACCCCGAGATGTGCGGCGTGATTCTGTTCTCGCAAACCTGATCTGGTGTCTCCACCCCGCTAGGAGTTTCCTGGCTTGGCCCGCCCTCGCGCGGGCCTTTTTTGAAAGGTATCAGATGGACTCGTTTCCGCGCATGCTCTACAAGGCTGGAGGCACTGAAGAAATCCACGGTGGGCGCTTCTCCACCCTGATCGTTGACAACGACGACGAACTGGATGCCGCATTGGCTGAAGGCTGGTCGATGACCACGACCGAGGCGCTGGAAGCTTCCAAACGCCCGGCTCCTGCTCAGGACGACAAAGCACCACCGACCCGCGCCGAGCTGGAAACCAAGGCCACCGATCTTGGAATCAAGTTCGACGGCAGAACGGGCGATAGGAAGCTCGGTGAGCTTATCGAAGCAGCACTGAAAGGCTAAGCCATGTCTTGGTCGAAGCAGCAGCTGGTGGAGGAAGCGTTCAATGAACTCGCATTGCGCGGCTTCGAAATAACGCTTGACGCCGATATCCTGCAATTGGGCCTGCGCCGCCTGGACGCGATGATGGCGATGTGGGACGGCAAAGGAATCCGACTCGGCTACCCGCTGCCATCGTCGCCAGATTCATCGAGTTTGGACGACGACTCGAACCTGCCAGATTACGCCAGTGAGCCTGTCTTCATGAACCTGGCCGTCCGCATCGCAGCCGGCTACGGCAAGCAGATTGCACCGACCACAGCCGCGACGGCCAAAGAAGGCTACGACATGCTGATGGCACGCTCCGCGATGCCGCCCGAAGTTCGCTATCCCTGCACGATGCCATCCGGTGCCGGCAACAAATCCTGGGCTCTGGGTCGCAACCCGTTCCTGCCGCAGCCGCCCGAGCCAATCGACGCAGGCCCTGACGGCGAACTTGAATTCAACTAGGAGCCGCAATGCAGATCAACCAGCTTTCGCGCGCCGATTCGCTCTCATTGGGCGACCTGCTCGTGATCTTCGCAACCAACAATGGCGATGCGCGCGCCGCTGCCATGTCGGTGCTACTCGACTTCCTGCAAGAGAACTTGGCAGAAGCGGGCGCGATGGCGACGCAATATGCCTCCCCGAACGCGACCGCTTTTAACGTGACGATTGCACCGCCCGCCCCAGGCGAAGATGTCCACTTGCTACTAACGCCGACAGGCGCCTTTGCGGCAGGAACGGTAACGCTGCCAGTTTCTGTGACCACAGCTGATGGGCAGGAGGTGCTTGTCACCAGCACGCAGGCAATTACTGCGCTGACGGTTGCCGGAAACGGAGCAGTCGTCAACGGTGTGCCGACCACGTTGTCCGCAAATGGCTTCTTCCGGCTGCGCTTCAACACTATCAACAATTCTTGGTATCGGATCGGATGATATATGACCATCAAACAGCCTTTCGCACCTGCCTACGGCTCCGGCCAAACCGTTACTCCAGCCGCTGCAGCCGCGACTGTCACGCTCACCAAGGGCAGTAAGCAGGTCATCCTGACGAACCTCGGCACGAATGTCTGCTATGTCCGCATCGCTGAGGGAACTGTTGCCAACGCAAGCACGGCCGATTTCCCGGTCCCGCCGAACTGGCAAGTGCCCATTACCAAGTCCGAGCAGGCCGACAAGCTGTCACATATCTCTTCTGCTGGCACCACGTTGCACATCATGAACGGCGAGGGGTTCTGACATGTCCGGCAGCGGTTTCCAGACGACGCGAAGGGGGACGGGCGAATTTCTTGCCGCCGCTTCGCTCGGGAAAGTGCCTGGCGTGCGCCGTATTGTGTTCAGCGGCTATAACTCGGATGTCGATATCGCGACCGCTCCCGAGGACATCTTCCCGGCGCTCGAATCGACGCTAATCCCGGTTCCTGCAAGTGCGGAATCCTGGGAGGTAGTGTCAAGCAGCGCAAACGATACCGCAGCCGGAACGGGCGCGCGCACGTTGAGCATTACGACGCTGAACGGCAGCTTTGCCGAGGTCACGCAAACAGTCACGCTGAACGGCACCACGCCCGTTGCGCTGACCGGAGCGCATCTGACAACCAACGCTGCCATTGTGCTGACCGCTGGCAGCGGTGGCGTGAATGCCGGCCTGCTGACGATCCGCGTGACCGGTGGCGGCGCGGCGCGTGCCTACATCTCCCCTGGCGACGGCGTGCTGAACCAGTGCAAATACACCGTGCCTGCCGGATTTCTGCTTGAGCTTCACTCGGCAGTCATGGGAATTACGACCACTGGCGGCGCAGAAAGCGTGCGCTTCGTCTTCGTCACGACCAATTCGGCAGGCAGGCAAATCAATGCCGTTCGCCTGCCCCTGTTCGCTGGTGGGCAGAGCATTTACCGGCATGAAGTTGGCTGTGGCGTTCCTTACAACACGGTTTCGGCGACATCATCAACGGCAATCCGGGTGCTCTCGGTATCGCAGAACAATACGCAGGTCGATGCTTCCGTGATCGGCTTTCTGTACGACCTATCGCTGTGGCCGTAAGCCTGGATTAGCCATGCAAATCCCAATTCTGAGTGGAATCTTTGCGGACGAAGCGCCGGACTTTCGAACCGCGCTTCCGCGCAATCTGATTCCAGTCCCAAAAGACAATGGCATCAGTGCTGGTTATCTGCGCCCGGCCGATGGCGTCAGTCTGATCGGAACCGGACCGGGCATGGACCGGGGTGGCATCAACTGGAATGATATCTGCTACCGCGTGATGGGCAGCAAACTCGTCAGGGTAAACGCGAACGGTACGCTCGACATCCTTGGCGACGTAGGCAATGGCGGGCAGGTATCGCTGGATTACTCTCTGGACCGCCTTGGCATCGCTTCGAATGGCGGCCTGTATTATTGGACCGGAACCACTTTGCAACAGGTCACCGATACTGATCTTGGCACGGTCTTGGATATGATCTGGTTCGACGGTTATTTCGTCACGACAGATGGCGCTTTCATCATCGTTACGGACCTGAGCAACCCCTTGTCTGTCAATCCGTTGAAATACGGCACGGCTGAAGCCGATCCTGATCCGATCAAAGGGCTGCTCAAATTGCGCCGCGAGATTTACGCGCTGAATAGGTACACCATCGAAAGTTTCAGCAACGTTGGCGGCGCGAATTTCCCCTTCTCCCGCAACGAAGGGGCAATGTTGCAGCGCGGCGCGATCGGCACTCATTGCGCGTGCGTTTTCCTTGAGCAGATTGCATTTCTTGGCAGTGGCCGCAAAGAGCCCCCGGCCGTCTGGCTTGGCGCCAATGGAGAGACCGGCAAAATCTCCACGCGCGAAATCGATACGATCCTGCAGGGCTACAGCGAAGCGCAGCTTGCCCTGAGCGTGCTGGAAGCCAGGACCGAAAAAAGCCACGAATTTCTGTATTTGCATTTGCCGGACCGATGCTTGGTATATGACGCCGCAGCGTCGCAGGCAGTCGGAGAGCCGGTTTGGTTCACGCTCGACTCCGGCGTGGGATCGCCGGCCGCCTATCGCGCCCGCAATCTCGTGTGGTGCTACAACAAATGGCTGTGCGGCGACCCGACTGGCAACACGGTAGGGACGCTAAACAATGCGGTATCGACCCACTATGGCGCCGTCATCGGCTGGGAGTTCGGCACCCGCATCATCTACAACGAAAGCCGTGGCGCAGTCTTTCACGAGCTTGAGCTGATCGCCCTCTCTGGCCGCGTTCCGCTCGGCGCCGACCCGGTGATCTGGACCTCGCATTCGATTGATGGCGAAACGTGGAGCAGCGAGCGCCCATGCAAGGTGGGCCGACAGGGCGACCGCACGTGCCGCATTACCTGGCTGCGGCAGGGTTACATGCCCGCATGGCGCATCCAGAAGTTTCGCGGTACGTCAGACGCCCATTTGTCCTTCGCGCGCCTGGAGGCGCAGTTGGAGCCGCTCAATGCCTAGCCTTGTCATCGACCGGAAGATCCTGAAGAACTTCCTGCCTCCGGATGCCATTATCACGTTTGAAACGCTGCTCAAGGATGTCGGCAGCAACACGGACTCCATTACGACAGCGCAGGTTACCGCCAACCATGCTCAGGAAGATGCAGATAGCGCCCAGGCCGACGCCACCAGCGCCTTGAGCCAGTTGGCCGCACTGCATGCGCCAGGGGGGGCGGCCCTCGTCGGCAATACCCCGGCTGGTGGTATTTCATCGACCACTGTGCAGGCAGCAATTAACGAACTCGACACAGAGAAGGCCCCCCTTGCCGCGTTTGCGGGCCTGCTGGCAACTAACGGCTGGCAGCCGCTGCCTGGTGGCCTGATTTTTCAGTGGGGGCAGTTTACGCAAACAGACACCGGATCGCCTGTAGGTTTCAGTTTCACGCTGCCGGTTGCCTTCCCGACCGGCCCGCTACAGGCGCTTCTAACTATGGGTAGCGCAATCAGTAGCAGCCCAATCAATGCATCCGTCGAAGGCCTTGGATCGCCTACCGCCATTGGGGGCTTCACGATTGGCCCCGCCGGTTCACGCGTCTATCGAATTTTTGCCATCGGGCGTTAGGGAGGATTCGATGAAAACCCGCTATTCGAAAACCACAGGCACGTTCTACCCGTTTGAAATCGACTATGGCGACAACCTGCCCGCCGATGTGGTGGAGGTGCCGATCGAGGACTACCAAGCAGCGATGACGCGCCCGGTCGGTTACACGTTCGACTTTGTTGACGGCCAGTTGGTGATTTCGGCGCCCGTGGTCGACCTCTCGACACTCAAGGCGCAAAAGACTGCGGAAATCACCCAGGCTAGGCTAGCCGCCGATGCCGACCATTTCGTCTATCAGGGAAAAGCGATTCGCACGGCCGAAAAGGACATGAACGATCTGCTGGTCTCGGATGCTCGAATCAGCAAGGGGGTGGGCATGCCACCGAATTGGCCTGGCGGCTGGAAGGCTGTTGACAACTCGTTTGTGCAAATCGCCAGCGTGGATGAATGGAATGCATTCTTCACCGGGATGTACGACGCCGGCATTGCGAATTTCATGCACTCGCAAGACCTCAAGGCGAAGATTGCCGCCGCCACCACGCCCGAAGAAGTCAACGCTATCACATGGTAAGAATGCAGACGATCACCCTCATTTTCACTCGGCGCAAATGGAACCCGATTTCGTGGTTGATCCGTTGGGCCGTCCCGCGCTCGCGGTTTGCGCTGGCGCTGTCGTCGCACTGCATCATCGATGCCGGCGATGCCGTCTATGAAGCGCACATGCTGCATGGTGTGCGTACAACTGACCGTGCGACGGCAACGTCAGGGCTGATGATCGTGAAAGAAATTCGATACCAAGTGCCGGATGCGGACGCTGGGATAGCTTGGTTGAAAAAGCAGGTTGGTTTGCCATATGACTGGGGTGCGGCTCTCGGTCTTGGCCTTTCTCCGTACCGTGACTGGACGCAGAATGACAAGTGGTACTGCTACGAGTTGGCAGCGGGGGCTCTGCGTGCATCCGGCAGGCCGGTCTTTGCCGACATCGCCCATGTAGGCGAAACCGCGCTCATGGCCATTAACCCCGAGTTGGATGGATAAAATATTCGATCCCCAGATTGCAATCCAAGCGCGGAGAAATCTATAATCAGTACATTGCCAGAGCATCGGCAACAGCTGAGCCTATCGCGCAGCCAGCGGCGCACCAGAACCCCGAATGGGAGAACCTGATGCCGCTGCTGGAACTGCATCCGCTTACCGACGAATACGCCCTCGCTGAGCTCTATCGTGATCCCTACATCGCGCGCGTCGGCCATGACGACCGCCCGGCCACCCTGATCGATCACCCGGCAGTGCGCTACCTCGGCGCGCACGTCAACGGCATCCTGGTTGGCGCCTTCCTGGTCATCGAATCCGGCTTCATCGAGCTTGATCTGCACGCACTGCTCCAGCGCCGCGCACTGCCCTACTCGCGCGCGCTCGGTCGGCTATGCCTCGGCCACGCCTTCAGCAACCCCGTCATCGAGCGCGTCACCGCCTATGTCATCGAGGGCATGAACGCGGCTCGCAATTACTGCATCAAGCTAGGCTTCAAGGTCGAGGGCTTGCGCAGAAACGCCTGTCGTCAGAACGGCCGACTTCTTGGCGTCCACGTCCTTGGCATGACTCGCAACGAATGGGAGTGCAACTGATGTCATTCATCGGAAAGACGATTGGCAAGGTCGTTGGCGGCATAACCGGAGCCAGCCAGCAGGCCGACGCCATCAAGGAAGGCGCCGCAACGCAGGCTGCGGCTGCACAGCAGGGGATTAACCAGCAAAATGCTGCGCTGGAGGCATTCCGCCAGCAACTCGCGCCCTACGTGAATGCGGGAACCGGTGCGCTATCAGGACAACAGGATTTGCTCGGTCTGAACGGCGCGGATGCGCAGAAAGCCGCAATTGGCGCGCTACAGAATTCTCCTCAATTTCAGGCGCTGTCGCAGCAGGGGAATGACGCGATCTTAGCCAACGCCTCGGCAACCGGAGGACTACGCGGCGGGAACGTGCAAGCGGCGTTGGCGCAGTTCCAGCCGGCGTTACTGTCACAGCTTATTGACCAGCAATATGCGCGCCTCGGCGGCCTGACCTCGATCGGCCAGAACTCGGCAGCCGGTGTTGGCAACGCTGGCCTGCAAACTGGTTCAAATATTGCGCAACTACTTCAGCAGCAGGGCGCGGCAACAGCGGGCGGTCAGATCGCCCAGGGGAGCGTGCCGGGGCAAGCATTCGGCAGCTTGCTAGGAATCGGCGGATTGCTGGGCGGCTTGTTCGGCGGAAAAGGCGGTGCTCCGGCCGCGTCCGCGCCTGCTGCATCGCCCGGCTTTAACCCGCTGTTTTCCTCTGCCGGCAATTACGACTTCGTTCCGCCAAAACTTCCGGTCAGCGACCTGATCGGCGGTTTGCCGACCAAATTCTGAGGGCTGTCATGGCAATCGAACCGATCAACTATCTCGCCCAAGTGCCGCAGCAGAATTTCTTGCGCGACATTCAAGGAGGCTTGCAGCTCGGTCTTGGGATACGCCAGATTCAGGAGCAGGCGCAGGCGCAACAGCTCGCCCAACAGCAGGCGCAGCAGTATCAGTCTGATGTGTCTGCCGCAATCAATAACCCTAGCCCACAGGCTTTCGCCTCACTCGCGCTCAAATATCCACAGCAGCGGGAAGCTTTCAAGCAATCGTGGGATCAGCTTGACGCCGGTCAGCGCAAGTCAGAAGGCGACGCTGCATTGCAGACAAGCTTTGCGCTGGAAAGTGGCAATCCCAACGCTGCCAAGCAGGTTTTGCAGAACCGCATCCAGGCGCTTGAAAACAGCGGGCGCGATGCCTCCCACGAAAAACAGTTCCTTGGCCTGGTTGACACCAATCCGAATCTGCTTCGTGGACAGCTTCTCATGTGGGCTGCCAATACGCAGGACCCAAAAAACTTCGCGGAGAACTATGCGAAGCTAGGCACCGAGCAGCGTGCTCAGGAGCAGGCGCCGGCCAAGCTGCGGCAAGCGAATGCGGAAGCATCTGGCGCAGAGTCAGAAGCCACCACCAAGGCCGCCGAGGCTCAATATGCAGAACCGACCGCACTGGCCAAGCTGGAAGGCATCCGAACTGACAGCCAGTACAAGCGAGACCAGACCAAGATCGGTTACCTGAACGCGCAGATCAGCCGCGAGACGAATGCATTGAAGCGTCAGGAACTCGGGCTACAGGTGCAGAAGGCGCAGCAAGAACTCAATGACAATGCACGCGCGAAGGTTGCCAACGCCGAATCGGCGGCAGGCTCGATTGACAATCTGCTCAACACCATCGATCGCACATTGAAGAATCCAAGCCTCAATAGTGTTCTCGGCTCGATTCAGGGCCGCTTGCCTGCTGTTTTTAGCGACGAAGCAGCGGATGCCATTGCCAATATCGATACGCTTGGCTCTCAGGTCTTTATTTCGCAGATCCCTAACATCAAGGGCACCGGCAGCCTGAGCGAAAAGGAAGGCGATAAGCTACAGGCCTCGTTGCAAAACTTGAGCAGAACGCAATCGCACGAACAGTTCGAGGCGAATTTGCGTGAGGTTCAACGCCTGGCTCTGAAGTCGCGAGGCATCATCAGCAAGCGTTTTGGCGTACCGCTCGGGAATCCCGACACCCCGGCTGCGGCTGACAAGCGCCCGCCTCTTTCGAGCTTCGGAGGCTAGCAATGGCCTTCGACGTTCAAGGCGCACGCGCGGCTGGCTACTCGGATGCGGAGATTGCTGGCTACCTCGCCAAGGAGCAGAAATTCGACGTGGCCGGCGCACGCAAGGCTGGCTACTCGGATACTGAAATCATCGGTCATCTGACCATCACGAAGCCCATCGGTACGCAGATTCCGGTGTCAGATGCAGAGCGGCAGTTCATGGCGAGTCAGCCCGCGACGCAAGCTCCACCAGCCAATCCATCACTGGTGGATAAGCTCATCGGTGGCGGCGAAACGGCGCTGTCCCTGGCCACTGGTGCCACTGGCGGCGCGCTTGGCGCTTTGGGCGGCACGCTTGGCGGTTTGGCGGGCGCGATTGCAACCGGCCAGCTTGGGACGCAAGAGGGCGTTCGCAACGTCGAGCAGGCTGCAGCCGAGGGGGCGAATGCGCTGACCTACCAGCCGCGTACAGCAGAGGGCCGGCAGCAGACGGCTGCGGTCGGGTCTGCATTGGAGGCAGCGCTTCCGGTAACGCCGCTGACCGCCGAGCTTGGCGCAGCAGGACAAGGCGCATCGAATGCCGCGCTAGGTGCGCGCGCAGCGGTGGGAGCGACGGTTGTTCCTGCGGCAGAACAGGCTGTTGCGCGCATTCGGCAGGCCGCCCCCGCCATCGCTGAGCGCGTGCAACGCACGCTATCGCGCAATCCTGAGCCCCAGCCGACTCCTGGCACGCTGGGCAGCGTCGGCTCGGCAGGAACGGACATCGCCAGCCAACGCCAGCAGCTCGCGGATCAAGTCGGCGTCAAGCTCACATCAGGTCAGCTCACACGCGACCAGCAGCAGCTGCGCTTCGAGCAGGAGACCGCCAAGGGCGAGCAAGGATCGGCATTCCGCGATCGCTACTCGGACCAGAACGAGCAAGTCCAAAAACACTTTGAAAACCTGATCGACAGGACCGGCAAGGAATCCGCTGACCTGGCTGGCACGGGGCAATCGGTGGATCAGGCGCTGAAGGCCAAGTACGAGAACGACCGGGCGCGCGTTCGGGTGGCCTACAAGGATGCAGAGAAGTCGGCCGAGAGTGCGGAGCCGGTGACGCTCGATTCGGCCATCCAGTTCCTGAACGAGAGCGCGCCGGACGCCGAGGTCTCGAAGCTGCTGGGTGCTGCGCGACGCCATGCGATCAAACTGGGTGCCGCCGTCGAGGACGCCGATGGCAATCTGGTGGCCCAGCCCACGACCGTGAAAAATGCCGAACTGCTGCGCCGTGCGATTGGCAACGCGACCGACTACGAGCCGACCAACGTTCGCAATGCCGCGATCCTGAAGGGGGAAATCGATGCTGCAACGGCGCCGGTTGCCGGGCCGCTGTACCGCAACGCGCGCCGGATGCGCGAGAACCTCGCCAAGCAGTACGAGGACCGGGGCATCATCGCTTCCCTACTGAACAACAAGCGCGGCACGGCAGACCGCAAGGTGGCAATTGCCGATGTGTTCGACCACTCGATCCTCAACGCTAGCCGCGAGAATGTCGCGTATGTGCGTCGTGCCTTGACCGCACACGCCAAGGATGCGGCCGCCGATGTCCGCGAGCTTGGACAGCAGGCATGGCGCGATTTGCAGGGCGAGACGCTCAACTGGATCAAGGATCAAGCATTCGCCAATACAGCCACTGACCAGCGCGGCAACGTGATCCTGTCCGTTCCGAAGCTGAACAACGCCATCAAACGTCTCGATGCTGACAGGCGTCTTGAGACCATTTTCGGCAAGCAGGGCGCGCAGCATCTACGCGATGTCAACGATCTGGCCAAGGTGATTTACACCGTACCTCCTGGCGCTGTGAACACTTCGAATACGGCAAGCGTGCTGCTCGCTGCATTGGGCGAAGCTGGCGTCACTGGCAGCCTGACGGGCCTTCCCGTGCCGGTTCTTTCCACCCTGCGCTTGGTCGCCAAGCAGGTGAAAAACCACAGGATCCAAAAGCGCATCGAGCAGGCACTTGCTGGCCGTGTCCCGCAAACTGCGCAAACAATCGAATACCGCCCAAGCGGCGCAACGCTGCATTAGAGGAAACCATGCATCCAATCGAATCCCCAATCAGACTTTATACCGATGCGGATGGAGAGCCGCTTGAAGGCGGCTACGTCTACTTTGGCCAGCCCAGCCAAAACCCGGAGACCTCGCCGGTAACGGTCTATTGGGATGCGGCAGGCACAATCCCGGCCGCTCAGCCACTGCGCACCGTGAACGGCTACATTGTAAGAAATAACACGCCAGCAAACATTTATTTTTCAGGGCTGTATTCTGTCACCGTCAAAAACGCGAAAGGCGTTTTGGTTTTTACGCTACCGACCGCAGACACCAATCCGGATGGGTTCCTCCTGAGTATTACAAGCTCCCAGGTGACGACTGCGCTTGGCTACACGCCGGCCAACATCGCTGGGCAAAACTACACCGGTCTGCACAAATTTGCGATTGGTGCGGGTAGCTTTGAGAGCACAGCACTAAATACGTTGCACGTTTTTGGAGCATTGGGAGCTGGTAATGGCGCCGTTATGCAGTTTGAGCGCCAGACGCCAAGCGCATTTGGCATCAAGCTAGGACTGAATAGTAGCAACACTTTCGCCCTTGGTGGCTGGTCGCAGGGCTCTGATGTATACCGCTGGACATCTGACATCTCGGGCAATTTCGTTGCGCTTGGCAATGTAACCGCCTTCTCAGACATGCGCTTCAAGGAAGAGATCGAGCGGCTGAAAAACGTCACGGAGCGCCTGCTGGCAATGGAACATGGCGGCTTTACCTACCTCGACAACCGGACAGGCCAGCGCAAGATCGGTGTTGGCGCGCAGGAAGTTATGCAGGCGGGCTTTGGAGAGGCTGTCCTGGCCAGTGACGAAGGCCATCTTTCTGTGGCTTATGGCCAGCTTGCCCTGGCGGCGCTAGTTGAGGCGACCCGCGAGCTAACCGACCGCATCGACACGCTAGAGCAACGAATCAATCAACTGGAAAGGGTATGACATGGCAATTCGACTCACTGCCAAGAAGGGCGGCTTCACCATCACCGATGGCTACCTGATCATCACGCAGGTGACGATCCAGAAGTATTTGCGGCCCGATGTGGTGCCGGAGGTTGTCGAGAACTCGGACGGCACGACGAGCGATGTATTGAGGCCTGTCGTAGTCAATGCGGTGATGTACATCGCGCGCGGGCAGGTATATCCCAGCCAGGAAGCGCGCGAGAAAAATTTCGGTGCTACCGATATGAACTTCGCGTTCAGCTTCGAACATGAGGATGGCCAGGATCCGGTGGCGGAAGCGTATGCCTCGATCCGCGCCAATGGGCTGCCCGGCTGGGTGCTGACTGGCATGGTGGACGCATGACACTGCCAAACTCAGGGCCGATCAGCCTGTTTGCGGTGCGCGCCGAGATCGGGTCATCGGGGGCAATCGGCCTGGGGGATGGCAATGTGCGCACGCTGGCCGGGGTCGCGTCGGGTTCGATCTCGATCAGTTCCTGTTATGGGAAGACTGGTGCGGGTGGCGGGGGCGGAGGATCAGGCCCATTTAGCGCAACAGAGACGGATGGCGCATCGTCTGGCATCGCAAATGGCCACACTTCATTTACCGCCACTGTGCACCCATTTGTCACCGCATCGGGCGGACTCGCGCCCTACTCATACCAGTGGTCGATCATCATCCAGGACGACGCCGGATTCTCGCTCAGTAATTCAACCTCATCAGCCTGCAGTGTCAGCCATACAATCGGCAGATTCGGCTATGTTGGCGAGTGCACCGTGCAGTGCGTGGTTGGCGATAGCACAGGGCACTCCGTGACGGTAAATGCCATTGCAAGTTTCGACTATGAATCAGATGTTTAAAAATAACCTCAACCACCAACCTGAAAGGAGAAATTCATGAAGAAAATGACGATGGCAACCGGTGCCGGCGGCGGGCAGCAGCGTCCTCCCGAAAAGAAGCAATACACGCCGCCAAAACCGAAGAAGAAATGAACAAGTGGCGCGCGCGCTTGCAAATGTGGCTGCTGATTACGGTCTTCATGATCTTGCACGGTCATGCCACCGGATCGCTTCCGAATTCACCGGCTGGGATGCTGGTATTCCATGGAAGCGCCGCGCTGCTCGATTGGCTCTTGCTGATGGTTTCTCCAGCCCTCCTGTGCAGGCGGCTGTGCGGCGACATGCAATGGCTATTCCTGGCATCCATCGTCGGCAATGCCGGAGGCTGGATTCTGTACATGATCTACGCACCGCCCAGCCTCTACAACGTCTTCATGTGGGGGCTGACCGTTGCGCAGTGGCTTCGACTCGTCATTCCTGACCGCCATGATGCTAATAGTTCTTGGCTCGCTGTGGTTCTGCATCGTGATCGTGTCGGCGGTGGCTAGCATTCTTGAAAGAAAGAACAATGAAAGAAGAAAGCGCACGCTCGGCCATTGAGGCTGCAGCAAGTAATCCGAAGGTGGCAACTGCTATTGCGGCAGGAACCACGTCAATTGGCGCGGCAGCAAAGCTAGAAGTCATCCAGGGCTGGCTATCGGTCGTCTCGATGGGTGTCGGCATCGTGACCGCCATTGTCGTGTTGGGGATTCAATTGATCAGGCTTGAGCGCGCTTGGCGCGACCGCCGTTCCGCAGAAGGTTAGAAATGAAGCCGCAGGAGTTTATCGACCAGATCGCTACGGCCGCACAGGAATGCCATCGCGAATTCGCCATTCCTGCCTCGTTCACCATCGCCCAGGCAGCGCTGGAGTCGAGTTGGGGCAACCGCGCCCAGGGGTGCAACCTATTCGGCGTGAAGGCCGACAAGAGTTGGAAAGGCCCGGTCACAATGGTGAATACCCATGAATATGTGAGCGGACAAAAGATAGCCGCTATCGACCAATTCCGGCTCTATGCGGATTGGGCCGAATGCTTGGCAGACCGCGCCGCCTTCTTCCGCAAGAATTCGCGTTATGCCGCCTGCTTCAATGAGACGACCGGCGAAGGCTGGGCGTGCGCGGTGGCTGCCGCCGGTTACGCCACCGATCCGGATTACGCGAACAAGCTGATCGCGGTCATCCGCGGGCGAAACCTGGGCCGGTTCGACTTGCAGGTGGCCGCTTGATCCTACCCGACATCATCCCCTGGTACTGGAAGGCCGGCGCCGTGGTGCTGGTAGCTGCCGCGAGTGCCGGCGGCGTGCAGTTCTACGGTGTCCGCAAGTACGACGAGGGGCACAAGGCTGCTGTCTCCGAGCGCGCGGCCCAGGACGCCGTGGCCATCCTCAAGCGCACCCAAGACAACGCCATCCTCAGCATCAAGCAGGACGCCACCAACGCCATCCTCACGAAGGTCAAAAATGAAGAACTTGCCCCTGTGCGCGAGCGCATTGTTACTCAGCGCGTGTACGTCGGTGCCGCCATCTGTGGTGGACCTGCCGCCGCCGCCGAAACCGAAAGCGCCACCGGCAGCGACCGCGCCGATCCACCCGGCCGGCTGGTTCGAGAAGACGTTGAGCGCGATCTTAGAGCGCTGACGCTCGCCGTGGAGGAGGACCTGGCCACGGGGCGTGCGTGCCAGGAATTCCTGCGCGAGAACGGGCTGGCGCCGTGACGCGCAGCGTAGCGTCGGATGAGGTCAATGCACGGGCCGGGTCACCTGCTGGGCGCCGGTCGTCGCGCGGCAGCGCGCCAGCTCGGCAAATTTAATGTCCATGCACTGCTGGTGCTGCACCCGCGAGAGCTTGCCCAGCGCGCGGTTGCGGTTGCAGACCGCCACGTCAACGACAAACTTCGAGCCGCAGATCGGACCGGCCGGATTGGGCAGCGGCGGCTCGGGCATGCCGCCGCAGCCGACGCCGAATACGGTGCACCCGTTGATCGGTGGCGGCGGGGGTGGTGGCGGATCGCCGGGCACGGGCGGCAGCGGCGGGTGCGTCGCCGGCACCGTCACCGCACAGCCGGCAGCGGGCGGCAGTGGTGGCAGTGTGGCCACGCATTGCGTACTGGCTGGCTTGGGCGACTTCCACCCGCTGCCGTCCGGGTCCTGGTACTCGCCGCCACCGCCCCCGCCATCCTCCGGCGGCGCCGGCGACATGTCTGGTGGCGGGGGCGGATCGTACGGCGGCGGGTGGTACTCTGGCGGGTCCGGTGTGTCCGGTCCTTCGATGATCACCACCTGGTCCTTGAACGGGTTGACCGTCCCTGCCGGTCGCGGCTTGTCGCTGTCCTTGCCACCGGTGCCGGTCTTGGTCCCGCTGGTGGACGGGGCACGCGCGCCGCGCGGCCCGGTGCGGCTGATCAGCACGGCGAGTGCATCGCCGACACTGGCATTAAAAGCCGGGATCAGGTAGGCCTGGCGGTCGGCGGTGGCCGCGTCCACCTTCTGGGTCGGCTGATACCAGGTGATCGGCGTGATGCCGTCATTGCCAAGCCGGATCCGTACGGTCAGCCCGGGGAGAAAATAGGTGGGGGTGACGCGCTCGCAGCCGACCTCGTCGGCGCACAGCATCCACCAGTCGTCATCATCCTTCGATGTCTTGAAGCTGATGCCAAGGCGCAGGTTCTGCAGCCCGGCGATCGTCATCCGCGGCGGAATGGCGGCGCCCGGCGGTGGCGGCGGCGCCCCCGGGGGTTCCGCAGGCGGGGGTGGGTCGACCGGCTCGACCCGGGCAATGCCGGGGCCGGTACTGGCTTGGCTGACGGGACCGGCGCTGGCACTGGCAAAGAGCGCCGCCAGGGTGGTGCCGAGAATCAGGTGTTTCATCGAGCATCCTCTGTAGTGGTTGATGAGGCATCGTCTCACTGTTGTGTTTACGCCAATTTGTTTACACTCAAGGCGAGCGCGGCGGCAGGTCAAGCGGTCGGCGCCGTTCCGGCTCGGCAAGCACGCGCACGACCGCAGAGAAGCCGAATCCGTTGTCGGTCAGGAATGCTGCGGCAGCCTGCGGGCCTTGCTCGATTTGCAGATCAAGCGCGGCATCGACCAGCCGGGCGCGGTCACGGTCAGGGCGGTCGTTGTGGGTGGTTGGAAGCATCCCGGCAGTCTACCGGGCGCGGCTGGGATAAGGTCGAGGCAGGTCAAAGGTGCACCAACCCGGCGCGTTGGTATTTTTGTTGGTATGTATGCACATCGCCATCACTCAAAGCCAGCATCCATGCGGCTTCCAGCATTTTTCTCGATTCCAGTCGGGGGGACCACCCGTTAATCTCAAGAAATCTCATCCTGTCTCAAAACTCCCGACTTCCCCTATGACGAATGGGGTGTAGGGCAGACTCAGTAAATCTCATCCTGTATCATCCCATCTCAGATTTTTGTTGGTACGATTTGATGGTATGTCGCCATTGCGGCCCAGCAGATACCAACAAGTGAGACAAGCATGCCCTTGACAGACACATTCGTTCGCCAGGCCAAGTACAGCGGCGCCAAGGCGGGTGACAAGCACTCAGACGGCGGCGGCCTGTACCTGCTGGTCAACGCGGCCGGCAAGTACTGGCGCCTGAACTACCGCTTCCTTGGGAAGCAGAAGACGCTCGCCCTAGGCGTCTACCCAGCGGTGTCGCTCGCCACCGCGCGCAAGGGACGCGACCAGGCGCGCGAGCTGCTGGCCGCCGGGAAAGACCCGAGCACCGAGAAGCAGGAGGCGCAGAAGGAAGCCAAGCGGGCAGCCGGCGCACTGTTCGAAACGGTGGCGCGCGACTGGCTGGCAACCTCGGCAAGCGAGCGCGGCGAGGAAACACAGCAGCGCGTCGTCAGCTGGTTCGAACGCGACGTGTTCCCCTTCATCGGCAAGAGACCGATCGGCGATCTGCGCTCCCCCGACATTCTGGAGCTGATGAAGCGCATGCAGGCCCGCGGCATCATCGATTCCATGCTGCGGGTGCTCGGGTACATGAGCAAGGTGTTCCGGATGGCCATGGTCGCCGAGCTGGCCGACCGAGACCCGACCGTGGGCGTTGCTGACGCGCTCGAGAAGCGCACCGAAGCCAACTTCGCCGCGATCACCGAGCCGGCACAGGCAGGCGCCCTGCTTCGCGCGATCCATGCCTATCAGGGACACCCGTACTGCCAAGCCGCGCTGAAGCTCGCGCCGCTGGTGTTTGTCCGCCCGGGCGAGCTGCGGCAGGCCGAGTGGTCCGAGATCGACCTGGGAGCCGGTGAGTGGCGCATCCCTGCTGAGAAAATGAAGATGGACAACGATCACATCGTGCCGCTGGCGCGGCAGGCGGTCGAGATCCTGCGCGCGCTGGAGCTGATCACAGGCGCGGGCCCGTATGTGTTCCCCAGCATAAGGTCGGCCAGCCGGCCGATGAGCGACAACACGGTGAATGCCGCGCTGCGCGCGCTGGGATACGGCGGCGACGTGATGACCGGCCATGGCTTCCGCGCGATGGCGCGCACGATGTTGGATGAGGTGCTGGGGGAGCGGGTCGACCTGATCGAGCACCAGCTGGCGCACGCGGTCAAGGATGCGAATGGGCGGGCCTACAACAGGACCACCCATCTGGAGGCCCGCCGGGGAATGATGCAGAGGTGGGCGGATTACTTAGATAAGCTGCGCCTCGGCGCCGAAATTGTGCCGCCGCGGACTGCCTGACAATCACGCGCGCTGCGCCATCCAGGCGCGCACATCCTCGACCTTCCACGCGGTCACGCCTGCCGACAGCTTAACCGGCGCCGGGAACTCCTTGGCCGCAACCTTGCGCCAGAGCGTCGCCGCCGAGAACGGGATTACGCCCAGTACGCCCTTCCCTTTATTCCCGACCAGCTGCACCTGGCGCACGTAGCCGGTGGCTGGCAGGCTGGCGGCGGCTTCGGTGTTCATGGTTTCGTTCGTCATCTTCGTGTTTCCTTTCGATTCTTTCATTCGCGCGGCTCCGTGCGCTGCGCCGGCATCCAGATCAGCCACAGCAGCCAGAAGATGATGGCGGGGTTCATTGGCCACCGTCCTTCCCGGCCTTGCTGTGCGCTTCAATGGCGGCGTCATGCTTCGCTAGCAAGTGGTCGGCTCTGATCGCACGCAGCTTCTTCTCTACCAATTCGAGGTGATATCGGGCCATCGGCCAGTTATCGGCTACGTGGTCGGCAATCAGGTCGCGCACGCGGTTTGCGATTTTCGCATCATCCGCTTGCGCCGAAATGGCGTCACGCTTGGCGGCGAGCCAGAAGTCCCAATAGGTCGACAGCACATAGTCGGAGTAGCTTTCACCTTCGCGCTCAAAGTCTTGTGCGTGGGTAATCCGACGTGCAACCGCCTCAAACGCCGCGCGCTCCTTTTCGATGTTGATGCTCATGCTGCCTCCTTGGTGGCGCGGAGAACGCGCTTGTATTGCGGCTGGGGCTTGTAGATCGGATCGGGCATGGCGAACTCCAAAATGCATTTCCAGTTCGCGCGGTTGTTGAGCACGACAGGCCCGGCGTCGTTATCGACGGTGCCCTTGGTCGGCGGGACGGCCAGCGTGTCGAGCAGGGCACAGGGCACGGCCAAGGTGTCGTCGCCGCAGTGGTAGTAGTCGCGATTCGCCAGCACATCGGCCTCGCTGTACTTCCCGGCCCACGACAGTGGCCATGCGTAGCCATTATTGTCTGGCCGCCATACCGTGATGTAGTCGTGCTCGCGGCGCGTGTGCTTTACGCTGATGATGTAGAAGTCGCTCACGCTGCACCCACTCTCCCGCCTTCTGCCGCATCGCCTGGATGAGCGGCGCGCTCGTTGAGACATTCGGATACGTCGGTTCCGGTGCCCTCTGCGAGGCGCTGAACGGTTTGCACAACAAACGGTGGGTTTTCGTAGGCGCGAGGCAGACGGCGCAGCAGCCACAGCATCACGTTCAAGGTGTCGGCATCCTCTGCCGCAGCTCCTGCGCCCTGCTGGGCTAGTGCAGCGCGATATCCCCTCCCGGCCCAATGTCGGAAATCCGCGCCAATGCTTGTGCCGCCGTTTGCTTCGATCTCGGATTTCCACCATGCATCAAATTCCAACGGTGCAGCCTCACGGCTAGGTGCCGGGGCGCGGCCAGTGCCGTTTGAATAGCTGACCGGCGTTTTATAGTCAGTCAGATCGCACCTGTGGAAATCAC
>Ga0247690_1000006_pt1 | contig 43241 bp, 41 predicted proteins | sample CNK31_metaG_FD_183035 | JGI IMG/M metagenome (GOLD analysis project Ga0247690, IMG submission 183035) | Soil microbial communities from Purdue University Martell Research Forest, Indiana, United States - CNK31 | ecosystem: Environmental > Terrestrial > Soil > Temperate forest > Bulk soil... | reverse complement strand
GCTGTGCGAGCGCCCAAGGTGAAAGAAGCGGCGAAACAAGGGCGGCGATCACTGCGAACGCGCGAAACATGCGCGATGTATACCCCACTAGAATGCGCTATGGCGCGAAGCGGCTACAAGATTTTCGATTCTGACACGCACGTCGGTCCCTACATGGATGTGCTCGAGCGCTATCTCTCGGGCGATGAAAAGGCGAAGCTCGCCGGCTGGGAGCCGTTCAAGTCGAAGAGCAAGGGCCACACCGTCTATACGAAAGGCCAGCGCCGCTATCTGCGCAAGCTCGGAGCCGCCCAGGCCGACACCGACCGGGGCGGTTACATGGCGGGCTTCACCGGAGCGAAGCGCGTGCGTGAGCCCTCCGAGCGCGGCGATGACGATCCGGCCGAGCGCATCAGGGATCTCGACTTCGAGGGCGTCGACGTCAACCTGACGCTGCCCTCGGGCTGGTTCGGCACCTGGACCGCGGGTGAAGATGCCGCGCTCGAGATGGCGATGTATGGCGCGTACCACCGCTGGATGAACGACTACTGCGGGGCGTATCCCGATCGGCTCGGCGGCATCATCCTCGTCGGCACGCGCGACGTGCAGGCCGGCCTCAAGGAAATCGAGCGCTGGGGCAAGTCCCGCTGGGCCTGGGCCGTCATGGCGTACGCGCCCTATGGCGTGCCGCTCGATCATCCGAGTCTCGAGCCGGTGTGGGCAGCGGCGCAGGATCACGATCTCGCGGTCGTGCTGCACACGTTCACCGTGATGCCGCCGTACGCGCCCGGCGGCCTCGACACCTGGGAGAACCTCTGGCTGCAGCGCTCGGCGGCGCATCCGTGGTGCGGCATGCGCAACATGGCGGCGCTGATCGGCGCGGGCGTCATGGATCGCTACCCGCGGCTGCGCGTAGCTACGCTCGAGGCCGGGCACGGCTGGCTTCCCTTCTGGATGAGCCGCATCGACGAGCATGCGGAAACTATCGCCGCCGCCCTGCCCGCGCTGAAAGCGCGGCCGAGCGACTACGTTCGCAGCGGTCGCTATTTCCAGAGCATCGAAATCCCGGAGGGCGAGAAGCTCACCAACGCGGTGATCGACCTCGTCGGCGAGGACGTGCTGATGTACGCCTCCGATTACCCGCACGGCGAGAGCCACTTCCCGGAATCGGTGGAGCGGGTGCTAGCCTGGGACATGCCGCAGCACCGCAAGCGCAAGCTCTTCTGGGACAACGCCGTGCGCCTCTACGCGCGCTGTGGCCTCCGCTAGCAATCCGAAGGCGAAGCGCCTGCGCGAGCTTCTCGCGCGCAGGGATCGCGTGCTCACGGTGCTGCATCCGCCGACCGCCGCGCTCGGGCGCATCATGGAGCAGGCGGGCTGCGAGGCCGGCTTCGTCGGCACCTCCGCCGTCGTCGGCGGCTACACCGGCCTGGCCGATGTCGGCACGGCGACGATGAGCGAATGCGTGCAGATCGGCGAATGGATCGCGCGCGCCGTGAATTTTCCAGTGATCCTCGACGGCGATACCGGCCACGGCGGCATCATGGCGGTGCGGCGCCTGGTGCGCGAATGCATCGAGGCGGGGCTCGCCGGCGTGCGCATCGACGACCAGCCGATCGAAGGCAAGCGCCGCACGCAATCGGCCGGCGTGCAGATCGTGCCGCTCGAGCAGGCCGTCGCGCGCTATCGAGCGGCGGTCGACATGCGCAACGAAATGGACCCGTCGTTCGTGATCATGGCGCAGTGCTACGCGCGCGACGCGACCAACGGCGGCCTGGACCCGTGCCTCGAGCGCCTGCGCGCGTACGAGCGCGACGGCGGCGTCGACTGGGTGCAGCTCGAGTCGCCGCACAGCGAGGACGAGATCCGCCGCGCGCGCGCCGCGGTCAAGGGCACGTTCTCCTTCATGCGCGGCAAGCTGCCGCGTTATCTCTCGCTCGAGGAGCATCTCGCGCTCGGCGTCAACGTCGCCTGGTATCCGGGCTTCACGCACCACGTGATCTGGGCCGCGCTGTGGGACTTCATGCGCGATTTCCAGAAGCGCGGCATTCAGGCCTGGGAGGACTTCCAGGCCGCGCACGGCCACACGCCGTATCCCGTCCCGGACGTGCCGCCCAGCGGCGAGGGCGGCGAGAAGCAGCGAGAGCTCGAGCAGCGCTATTTCAAGGGTAAAGGCTAGGCGGCTGCTACTGATGCGCGAGGAAGGCGGCGCGCCTCGAGGAATGCGCGCTTGCATCTGAGGGGGCGGTGGCGGACCATCCGCAAAGTGGAGCCCGCAGCAACGGAGGCGCGTGCAAGGAGGATCGATGCGAACCGAAAAAGACGTAAGGAGACTGATCACTCAGCTCTATAGCGAACTCGGGCAAGATCCGGCTGAACTGAAGAGCATCAAGCCGGTCGGCGGCGACTGGGCTTCGGCGAGCGCGTACGAAGTCACGCGGGCCGACGGCGCCGTCGTCAGCGTCTCGGGGAAGGACATCGACCAGGCCAACGAGCCGCAAATCGCCGCGGCGCTCGGCCGCCTCCGCAAATAGCCCGGGTCGATCCGGACCGCCGCCTACCGGGCCTTCGGCCGCCTGCTCGGCTAGACCGCGAGCCCGCTTTTGCGGATCCACTGCCAGACGCGTGGCGGCGAGAGCGGCAGCTCGCGCGGCTGCACGCCGAGCGAGGACAGCGCCGCGGCGAGCGCGTTGGCGACGACGCCACCCGTTGGAATGATGCCGCCCTCGCCCGCGCCCTTCGCGCCGAGCGGATTGAGCGGCGACGGGCACTCCTCCAGCGCGACGAGGTGCATGTGCGGGAAGTCGCGCGCCACCGGCAGCGAGTAGTCGGCGAAGGAGCCGGCGAGCAGCTGCCCTTCGCCGTCGTAGACCAGGTTCTCGTGCAGCGCGGCGCTCAGCCCCTGCAGAACGGCGCCGTACCCCTGGCCGTGCAGTGTTTCCGGGTTGATGACGCGCCCGACGTCCTCGACGCCGACGTAGTCCAGTACCTCGATTGTTCCCGTGCTCGCGTCGACCGCGATGTGCGCGCAATGGGTGCCATAGCTGTAGGTGCGCTTGCTGTTCGCGAAGCTACCCTCGGCGGAGAGGCCGGCGAGTTCGCCGAGCGGCAGCGCTTTTCCGTCCGGGCCATGCGCCTCATCCTCTTCCAGCCGGACGTCCACCGCCGCGCAGCCCAATCGTTGAGCAGCTTCGGTGCGGATACGGTCCTTCAGATCCTTGGCGACAACTACGATAGCCGAACCGCCCATCACGACACTGCGCGAGGCAAAAGCGCCGAAGCCCTCCTTCACGTACTCCGTCGAGCCGTGGAACACGCCGCGGATGCGGTTCATCGGCACGCCGAGCGCGTCGGCGGCGATCTGGGAGAAGACGGTCTCCAATCCCTGCCCGTTGGCCGACGCGCCCGTGTAGACGGTGAAGGTCGCGTCGCTGTTCAGCACCAGGCGCGCGCCTTCGCGCGGGCCGGACGCGCCGCCTTCGATGTAGCAGCCGATGCCGAGGCCGTGGTATCGGCCGTCGATGAGCTTGCCGTTCAGCCGCTCCTTCTCCGTCCACTTGAACTCCTCGAGGCAGCGCTCGAGCGTGCTGCGATAGTTGCCGCTGTCGCACTCGGTCTTGGCGCCCATCGGCTCGAGGGTCGGCAGCGGATACGGCATCTCGCCTTGCGGGACCAGATTGCGGCGCCGGAACTCGACGCGGTCGATGCCGAGCTCGCGCGCGGCGATGTCGAACAGGCGCTCGCGGAAGAAATCCGTCTCGAATCGGCCTGGCCCGCGGTAGGTGCCGACCGGCGTCTTGTTGGTCAGCATCATCGCGACTTCGAAACGCACGTTCGGAATGCGATAAGGACCGGTTGAGACCTGCGCCATGTTGCGCGAAGGCGTGACACCGTTCGTGCGCACGTAGGCGCCGATGTCCGTTCGCGCCCGAGCGCGCAGGCCGAGTATCTCCCCCTCTCGCGTGCAGGCGAGCTCGATCTCGCAGTCGGCCTCGCGCGAATGGTTGCACGAGACGAAGTGCTCGCTCCGCGTCTCGATCCACTTCACCGCGCGGCCCACATGCCGCGCCGCGAACGGAATCAGGAAATCGTCCGGATAGAACTCGCCGCGCACGCCGAACGAGCCGCCAGTGTCGCCCTCGACCATCCTGATGTCCGCTTCCGGCATGCCGAGGAGCGGCGCGAGGATGCGCCGGCACAGGAACGGCGCCTTGGTCGCACCCCAGACCGTGAGCTGCTTTCCGCTGCCATCCCATTCGGCCATCGAGCCGCGCGTCTCGATCGGCGCGGCGGTGTGCCGGTGCACCTTGAAGCGCTCTTTGCGCCGGTAGGGCGCGCCTGCGAACGCCGCCTCGACGTCGCCCTTTACCCCTGCAAGCAGCAACGCGCAGTTTGTGGATTCATTTTGAAAAAGACGAACGGCACCTTCGGCTGCATCCGCGTGCGCGACGACCGGCAGCACGTCGATGTCGAGCGCCACTGCATCCGCCGCGTCTTGCGCATGCGCCGCCGTGTCGGCGACTACAACGGCGAGCGGCTCGCCCACATAGCGCACCTTGTCTTTCGCGATCACCGGCTGGAAGAACGGCACGACCGTATCGACGGCGTCCTGCCGCATCGGGATTTTCGGCAGCCGGCCGAGCGATCGTTCGACGTCCGCCGCGGTGATCACGGCGCGCACGCCCGGCATGCGGCTGGCGTTTGTAGAACTCACTTCTTTGAGAAACCCATGAGGGACCGGGCTGCGCACGATCGCCGCATGGAGCATCCCCTCGCGCGCCAGATCGGCGACGTACCGACCCTCACCTTTGAGCAGGCGCTCGTCCTCGACGCGCTGGACGGCCTGGCCGACCCAGGTGCGCGCCCGGGTGCGCGTGACAGTCATGGACGCCGGCGCACCACGATGTCGTTAAAGAGCTTCGCCCACTTCTCGGCTTGGTCGAGCGCGGCGCCCGGCTCGATGATGGCGAGCTTCGCGTCCTTGAACGGCGAATCGACCGCCGTGCTCACCGGCACGTAGTCGCGCTCCGACAGGAGCTTCTGCCCTTCGTCGCTGATGAAGAACTCGTAGAGCAGTCGCGCGGCTTTCGGATGCGGCGCCTTCCTCATCACGCCGATGCCGTTCGCGCGCGCGACGATCGGCTCTAGCGCAATCCAGTCGACCGGGGCGCCCGATTTCTTCGCCGACTGCGCGATGTTGTAGTGCATCGTCACGGCGAACGGCACCTCGCCGGAGAGAACGAGATTGCCGAGCAGCGAATGCCCCTTGCGCGCCGAGATGCCGTTGGTGGCCACGATCGACCGGAAGAGCTCGAGGCCCTGTTCCTCGCCCATCGCGCTGACCAGCCGGCCGAACCAGTCGTCGTTCGCGGCTTCGATGCCGAGCTTTCCTTTCCAGCGCGGGTCGCTCAGGTCCCGGTAGGTCTTCGGCAGCGCATCTTTGCGCACGGCCTTGGCGTTGTACTCCTGGACCCACACAGTGAGGTACGCCGGCGCCCATTCCGCGTGCGCCGGCACCGTCCCCGGCATGAGATGCTGGTGATACGCCGACTTGACCGGCTGCAGCAGCTTCTCGCGATGCAGGGCCTCGAGCTCGCCGGAGCCGACGAACACGGCGTCGACGTCGAAGCGTCCCGCGCCCGCCTCGGTAACCGTGCGCTGCAGGACCTTGTCGGCTCCGGAGCGCCACAGCTTCACTTTGACGTTGTACTTCTTTTCGAACGCCGCCATCAGCACCGGCAGATTCGACTCGTGCAGCGACGTATAGAACGTCACTGTTTCCTGCGCCGCCGCGCCCGAGGCTGCAAAGAACAACGCCGCGAGAAGCCTCACGGTGTGCCGACCTTTGCCGCCTTGACCACCTTTGCCCATTTCTCCTCCTCCGTCTTCATGTAAGCGGCGAATTCCTCGGGGGTGTTGCCGAGCGGGATGCCGCCCATGCCGGCTATTCGCTCTTTCATATCCGGCGCGCGCACGATCTTCACGAGCTCTGCGTTGACGGCGTTCACATATTCGCGCGGCGTGCCGGCAGGCATCACCACGCCCTGCCAGGAGCCGCCGTCGAAGTTCGGCAGGCCCGATTCGGCAATGGTCGGCACGTCGGGCAGCGTCGGCAGCCGCTCGCGCGTCGAGACGGCGAGCGCACGCAGCTTTCCCGATTGCACGTAAGGCAGGACGGCGATCGCCGTGCTGAACGCGACCTCGATGCGGCCGGAGAGCTGATCGACGATCGCGGGCCCGGTCCCTTTGTAGATGACGTGCACGGTGTCGATGCCCGCTTGCTGATTGAGCATCTCCATGAGCAGGTGGGAGCTCGTGCCGCTTCCGCCGGAGGCATAGTTGAGCGCACCCGGCCTGGCCTTGGCGAGGTTGATCAGTTCCCGCAGGCTCTGCGCCGACAGCGATGCATGCACGACCAGCAGGCTCGGCAGCGTGGCGAGGAGGGTCACGTGCGCGAAGTCGCGCACGGGATCGAAGCCGAGCTTCGGGTAGATGGCGGGCGAGATGCTTTGCGCGATCGAAATCATGCACATCGTGTAGCCGTCGGCCGGCGCGCGCGCGCACTGCTCCGTCCCGATGTTGCCGCCCTGCCCGGGACGGTTATCCGCCACCACTTGCACATTCCAGCTTCGCGACAGGCGCTCCGCGGCAAGGCGCCCGACGATGTCGGTCGGCCCGCCCGGCGGGAACGGGATGAGGAAGCGCACCGGCTTCGCCGGATACGGTTCTGCATGCACCAGCCCGGCGATGAGGGCCGCGGTCCATGCCAGGAAGCCCCTCTTCACGGAAAGACGCGGGCGAATTTCTGGCGCAGCTTCGCGCGCAGCTCGGGACTTACGTCCACAACCTTCGGGAAGCTGCCGGCAAGCTTCTTGTCGTAGGGAATGCAGGCGTCGATGAGGACGCGGTTGTTGAAGTTGCCCGGCAGGTACAGCGGATCGCGCTTGGAGGCCCAGGCCTTGTGGATGATGTCGATGTCGGTCGAGGGCTCGAAGCGCGTGCTCATCGCCCAGAGCACCTGGTCGATGTCGCCGGCGTCGATGTCCTCGTCCACCACGATGGTCCATTTGCCGGCGTAGGCGCCGCCGAGGCAGTTCGAGGCGATGTGCAGCACGTTCCTCGAATGGCCGGGATAGCGCTGGCGGATCTGCACGACCGTGAAGCGCGTCGCCGGCGCGCCGACGTGGTTCCACACGCCGAGCACCTCCGGGATGCCGCAGGCTTCGAGCGCGCGCCAGATCTCGGCCGCGCCGCCGATGCCCTTGAGGAGCCCGGTCTCGTCGACCGGCTTGTGCTGCGGGGCGCAGCAGAGGATCGGATCGTGGCGGTGAAGGATGGTCTTCACGTTCACGTACGGCCGGTTCTGGGTGTCGTCCGAGTAGTAGCCCATCCATTCGCCGAACGGACCCTCCGGCTTGTTTTGGCCGGGCAGCGTTTCGCCCTCGATCGCGATCTCGCAGTCGGCGGGAATCGGGAAGCCGGTGTAGGGGCCACGGATCACGTCGATCGGCTCGCCGCGGATGCCGCCGGCGATGTCGAGCTCGCTGATCTCCGGCATCGGGATGCCGGCGAGCATGAAGAGCAGCGGATCCTGGCCGCAGAGGATGACCACTTTCATCGGCTCGCCGCGCGCGAAGTACTTGTCGCGGTGGATGCGGCCGTGCTTGCCTTCGGTGATCTGGCAGCCGATGGTGCGGGCGTCGTAGACCTGCGAGCGGTACGCACCCAGGTTGAACCAGCCGGCGTCCGGATCCTTGGTGATGACGCAGTCGGCGGTGCCGATGAAGCGGGCCTTGTCGGCCTCGTGGTGGCGCGGCACGGGGAACTTGAGCACGTCGCAGTTCTCGCCCTCGATCACGTTCTCGAGAATCGGCCCGTGCTCGACGTAGCGCGGCGGGATGGTTTTCAGATCCTTCATGCGCTGGTGGTAGTGCTTCACCACGTCGACGTTGCGCTCGTACTCGAGCGGCAGCCCGAGCGTCAGCGCCACCCGCCGCACGGTCGAAAACTGACCGTAGAGCGTCCGATAGCCTCTCGTGTAGCCGGGCACTTCATCGAACAGGATCGCGGGTGCGGTGCCGCTCGAGCTCTCGGTGAGCATATGGGTGATGGCGCCCATCTCCGTGTCCCAATGCGCGCCGTTCACGCGCAGCAGCTCGCCCATCTTCTCGACCTGCTCCAGCCACTGGCGCAGGCCGCGGTACGCCATCCGCTCGGCTACTGCGCCTTGAGCCCGATGCCCTTCAGGAGTTTTGCCCATTTCAGCGTCTCCGCTTGGATAAACTGCCCGAATGCTTCGGGCGTGCTGCTCTTGGCATCGAACCCCGCCGCCGCGAGCTTCGCTTTGACTTCAGGCAGGGCGAGGATGCGTGCAATCTCGCCGTTCAGCTTCATCACCACTTCGGCGGGCGTCTTCGCCGGCGCCAGGATGCCCTGCCAGTCTTCCGATGCAAAACCCGGCAGCCCGGATTCCCCAACGGTCGGCACGTCCGGAAAGAGCGCCGAGCGCTCCCCGCCGCTCACCGCGATGGCACGCAGTCGCCCCGCTTTCACGAACGGAACGGCCGACGCCATGCTGGCGAAGGAAAACAGCACCTGCCCGCCCACGAGATCGGCCATCGCCGGGCCGCCGCCCTTGTAGGGCACGTGCACGATCTCGATTCCCGCGCGAGCCTTGAACAGCTCGAACGTCAGGTGGGTCGCGTTCCCCGTTCCGCTGGACGCGAACGTGAGCTGCCCGGGTTTCGTTTTCGCGAGCGCGATCAGCTCCGTCACGTTCTGGACCGGCACCGACGGATGCGCGACGAGGATGTGGGACGAGATGCCGGTCAGCGTGATGGGAGCGAAATCGCGTATGTTGTCGTAGGGCACATGCTCGTACAGCGTCGGGTTGACCGCGAACGGCCCCAGCGTGCCGACGCTCAGGGTGTAGCCATCCGGCGGCGACTTCGCGACGTAGTCGTTGCCCAGCATCCCGCTCGCGCCACCCTTGTTCTCGACCACCACCGGCTGGCCGACGGACTCGCTCAGCTGCTGCGCGAGCAGCCGGCCGACGAGGTCGGCGCTGCCGCCGGGCGCGAACGGCACGATCAGGCGGATCGGACGGCTCGGGTAGCTCTGCGCAACCGCCGATGCGGCGAGCGAGAGAAGCAATAGCGTTGCGAGAAATCTCATGACCCGTTTTGAATCAGTTCGACAATGTCCGCGGGCGTGATCGGCGTGCGCGTGATGCGCACGTTGTAGGGCGACAGCGCATCCTCGATCGCGGAGCAGACCGCTGCCGCGATCGGGACGACTCCGCACTCGCCCACCCCCTTGACGCCCAGCGCGTTGAGCGGCGTGGGCGACTCCTGATGGCCCAGCTCGACCGGCGGCATTGCGGGAGCGGTGACGAGGAGATAGTCCGCGAGCGTCGAAGTGATCGGCTGCGCGTTCTCGTCGTAGCGCATCCACTCGTAGAGCGCGTTGCCGATGCCGTGCGCGATGCCGCCCATGAGCTGGCCTTCGACGATCACGGGATGCAGGATGCGCCCGCAATCGTGCACCAGCACGAGCTTCGCTATGCGCACGGCGCCGGTCTCCACGTCGACCTCCACTTCCGCCACCGCCGTGCCATTCGTATAGGCCATGGCGTCGATCACGACATGCTCGGTCGCTTCGAGCCCCGGCGCCATGCCGGCCGGCAGGCTGTAGCCGGCGGTTCCCGCGACCGAGCGCGCGGCGCGGCCGAGGTCGAGCTTGACATCGCTGCCCTTCACGCGGATTTCGCGTCCCTCGATTTCCAAATCCCCATGGGAAACCTCAAGCGTGTGCGAGGCGACCTTCAGCGCCTTGTCGCGCACTTTGCTCGCTGCCGCGTGCGCCGAGGCGCCGGCCATCACGGTCTGCCGGCTGTTCGAGCCGCCGAGACCCATGGAAATGACGCCGGTGTCTCCGGCCGTCACCGTAATGTTGCCGAGATCGGCGCCGAGCTGCTCGGCGACCACCTGGGCAAGCATGGTCTTCGTGCTCTGGCCCATGGCCGCGGCGCCCGAATAAACGTGCACCTTCCCGGAGGGGCCGATCCGCACCGTGACCGACTCGAATGGCCCGCGGCCGGTGCCTTTGACGAAGTTCGCGAGGCCAATTCCGATATGTCTTCCCTCTCGCTCCGCGGCTGACTTACGTGGTGGAAAATCGTTCCAGCCGGCGAGCCCAAGCGCCTCGTGCTGGCACTTCGGGAAGTCGCCGCTGTCGAGCTCGATGGTCAGGCCGCCGCGCGCCTTCAGCTTCGTCTTGTACGGCATCTTCTCGCCCGGCACGAGATTGCGCCGCCGCACCTCGGCGCGGTCGAGCTTCAGCTCGTGCGCCACGCGGTCGAGCAGGCGCTCCATCACGAACACGCCCTGCGGATGCCCGGCGCCGCGCACCGGCGTCACCGGCACCTTGTTCGTGAGCGCGACCTTCACGTTCATGCGGTACGCCGGCAGCTCGTAGCCGAGCGGCGCGTTCTCGGCGGAGTTGTACGGCAGGTTCACGCCGCGCGCCGTGTAGGCGCCGTGGTCGTGGACCATCGTGCCGCGGATGCCGAGCAGGCGCGCATCGCGATCGACCGCAACCTCGACGTCCCAGTACTGGTCGCGCTCCTGCGTCGTGGCGACGAAGTGCTCGAGCCGGTCCTCGATCCACTTCACCGGCCGGCCGACGAGGATCGCCGCGAGGGCCGTCACCACGTCCTCCGGATAGAACACGAGCTTGGGTCCGAACCCGCCGCCGACGTCGGGCGTGATGACACGCACCTGGTTCTCGTCGCGGCCGAGCATGTCGCACAGGAGCCGCTGCGCGGCATGCGGCATCTGCGTCGAGCTCCACAAAGTGAGCTTGTCCTGCGGCGCGTCGTGCATCGCGACGGCGCCGCGGCATTCGATCGAGTGGCCGCCGCCGCGGTGCTGCCAGAGCGATTCGCGGAACACGTGCGCCGCCCTTGCGAATGCCGCATCGACGCCGCCGTACGCCATGTCGAATTCGGCCAGCAGGTTGTGCGGCGATTTGCGGTGCGCCGTCGGCGCTCCGGCGCTCAGTGCCGCACGGCAGTCCGATGCTGCTGCCAGCGGCTCGTAATCGACCTCGACGAGCGCCGCGGCGTCCTCGGCGATGTAGCGGTCGTCGGCGACGACGATGGCGAGCGCCTGCCCGACATGCACGGCTTCGTCGCCTGCCAGCGCCGGGCGATTGAGGTCCTGCTTGTAGCTCGCGCTCGGCAGCCCGACCGCCATGAATTCGGTGGCGAGATGCGGCATGAGGTCCGCGCGCGAATAGACCGCGTGCACGCCCGGCAACGCAAGCGCCGCGGTCTTGTCGATGCCACGGATGGCAGCGTGCGCGTGCGGGCTGCGGACGAACGCCGCTTCCAGCATGCCGGGCAACCGGATGTCGTCGATGAATCGGCCTTCGCCCTTGAGGAGCGGCTCGTCCTCGAGCCGCGGCACCGAGCGCCCGATGACTCTCATGCGCGCAGGCGCTTCGCCGCATCGAGCGCGGCATCGACGATGCCCTGGTAGCCGGTGCAGCGGCAGAGATTGCCGCTGATGGCTTCCCTCACCTGGGCCTCGCTCGGCGATTCGTTCAGGGAAAGAAACTCCACGAGCGTCATCAGCACGCCCGGCGTGCAGAAGCCGCATTGCAAGCCGTGGTGATCGCGAAACGCCTGCTGCAGCGGATGCAGTCCGCCGCCCGCGGGCGCGAGTGCTTCGACCGTCGTGATCTCACGGCCATTCGCCTGGACGGCGAGCATCAGGCAGGAGCGCACCGAGCGGCCGTCGACCAGCACCGTGCACGCGCCGCACACGCCGTGCTCGCAGCCGACATGCGTGCCGGTGAGCTCGAGCCGATGACGCAGGAAATCGGCGAGCGTCAGCCGCACCGGCACCTCGGCTTCGCGGCGCGCGCCGTTGACCGTCACGCTAATGGCGCGCGACGCGCTCATGCGCTTTCTCCAGAGCCCGGCGCGACAGCACTGCCGCGAGCTGCCGCCGATACGCCGCGGTTACGTGCACGTCTTCCATTACTTCGAGCTTGCGGCAGGCCTCTCCTGCTTCACGGAATAATTCGATGGCGGGTACCGAGCCAGTCAGCATCCGCTCCACTTCAGCAACTCTCACTGGCGCCGGAGCGATGCCGCCCAGAGTGAGCGAGGCGCGGGTGATCTTCCCGCCGGCTTCCTCGAGCAGCGCGGCGGCCGACACGATGGCGAAGTCGCCATGCCGGCGCGAGAACTCGACGAAGGCATGGCCATGACCCTCGCGCCAGAGCGGAAAGCGAACCGCCGTGACGAGCTCGCCAGGCCGCAGCGCCGGCGTCATGAGCCCCGCCGGGAACTCGGCGAACGGGACATCGCGCGAGCCGTTCTTGCTCTGCGCCGTAACGACGGCATCCATGGCTGCCGCGACCGTGATGAGCTCGGCGGAGGGGTCCAGGTGGCAAAGAGACCCGCCCAGCGTGCCGCGGTTGCGCGTCTGGCGATGGCCGACCTGCAGCACGGCCTCGTGCATCAGCGGGCAGCGGCTGCGGATGCGCGCATCGAATTCGACGTCGCGCTGGCGAGTCATCGCGCCGACCGCGAGGGCTTCGGGTTCCACTTTTATGAAAGCCAGGTCGGCTATGCCGTTGAGGTCGATGATGTGGTCGGGAGTGGCGAGCCGCATGTTGAGCATCGGCATGAGCGACTGGCCGCCGGCGAGGAGGCGCGCGTTGTCGAGCCGCCCGAGAAGCGCGAGCGCCTCCGACAGGCTCTGCGGATCGTGGTAGGCAAAGCGCGGGGGCTTCATTCCGGCCGGATTCCGGCCTGCCGGATGACTTCGCGGAAGCGCGCGACGTCGGCGCTCATGATCGCGGCCATCTCCTGGGCCGACTTCGGAAAGGGATCGATGCCCGCCTTGGCGATGCGCTGCGCCACGTCGGGCATGGCGATGACCCTGCGCAGATCGGCCTCCAGGCGCGGGGCGATGTCGGGCGGCGTCCCCGTGCGGACCATGAGCCCGTAGTACACCTCGACGGCGTAGTCCTTGAGCGCGGGAACGCCCGACTCGCGAAACGTCGGGATATCGGGCGCCGAGGCCGAGCGATTCCCGGAAGTGATGGCGAGCGTGCGCAGCTTGCCGGCCCTGGCCTGCGGCAGCACGGTCGTGAGCGACGACATGACCACGTCGATCTGCCCGCCGACCGCGTCGACCACCGCAGGCGCGCAGCCGCGATAAGGGACGTGCAGCGCGTCGGTCCTGGTCTGGAACTTGTACAGCTCCATCGCGAAATGATGCGCCGTGGCGACGCCGCAGGTCGCGTACTGCACCTGGTGGGGCCGCGCCTGCAGCAGCGCAGTGAACTCCTTGAGGTCGGCGACCGCCATGCGCGGGTTCACGGCAAGCGCCATGGGCGTCGACGTGGCGAGCCCGAGCGGGACGAAGTCCTTGAGGAGGTCGAACGACAGGTTCGGATAAAGCGCGGCGTTGAAGGCATGCGCGCTCGCGACGAGGAGCAGCGTGTAGCCGTCGGCCGGAGCCTTTTGCACGGCTTCGGCGCCGATGCTTCCCCCGGCGCCGATGCGGTTCTCCACCACCACCTGCTGCTGCCACAGCTCCGACCATTTCTCGGCCACGATCCGCGCGGTAAAGTCGGCCGCACCGCCGGGCGTGAAGGTGACCACCATCCGCAGCGGCTTGCCCGGATAGGCACCCTGCGCGAAAGAGCCGCCCGCAACGACACCGAGGAGCAGCGCGAAATAACGAAGATGAGCCAGCCGCATGGCGCCCCGGCAATGCTACCCTTAGGCGCGGAAGAGGAGGCGTCCACGTTGCGAACCGTCTTGACGGCGTGCGTCCTCGCGCTCGCCCTTTGCGCGGCCCCCGCTCGCGCGCAGCCGTTCCCGGCCAAGCCGGTGAAGGTGATCGTGACCTTCACGGTCGGCGGCGCCGCCGATCTGACTGCTCGCCTGATCGGCGAGCGGCTCGGCGAGCTATGGAAGCAGCAGGTGCTGGTGGAGAACCGCATCGGCGCCGGCGGCCGCATCGGCGTGGAGGCGGTGCACCGCTCGCCGCCGGACGGCTACACGCTGCTCCTCTTCTCCAACACGCACGTCATCAACCAGGTGCTCTACAAGGACCAGGGCTTCGATCTCCTCAAGGACTTCACGCCGCTCGGCCTCACGACGTCGACGCCAATGGTGCTCGCGGCCAATCCACGCGTGCCCACGAAATCGCTGAAGGAGTTCACCGAGCTCTTGCGCAGCCAGCCAGGCAAGGTCGACTACACCACCTGCGGCGTGGCGACCGCGCACCACTTCGCGATGGAGCTCTATAAGCACGCGACCAAGACGTACGCGGTTCACATTCCGCACCGCGGCTGCAGCCCGGCGGTGGCCGATACCGTGGGCGGGCAGATCGACTACGTCGTGGCCTCGCTCGCCGCCGTGCTGCCGTTCGCGCGACAGGGAAAGCTGCGCGTCCTCGGCCTCACCTCCGACAAGCGCTCGCCGACCGCGCCGGACTACCCGACGTTCCGCGAGTCCGGCCTGCCGGAGCTGAAAGACTTTGCGGTCGAGAACTACTATGGGTTCATGGCGCCGGGCGGCACGCCGAAGCAGGTCGCGGCGAAGATGGAGGCGGACATCCGCCAGGTGCTGTCCGTGCCGGAGTTCGTTTCGCGACTCTCCAACGCGGGCCTCGACCTCTTCCAGTACAGCCCGGCGCAGATGATGGAGCTGGTGCGCAGCGACATGGACAAGTTCTCGCGCGCCATCACGCTCGCCGATATCAAGCCCGAGTAGCGATGGCCAAGCTCACCATCAGCCTCGCGTGCTGCGACTACGATCGCACGCGCGCGCTCTTCGACGGGCGCGTCGCCATCGAAGGCTGCGAGGTGATCGCCACCGCGATCGAGCCCGAGGAGGCGTTCCACCGCGCCTTCAAATACCGCGAGTTCGACGTGAGCGAGCTCTCGCTCTCGAGCCACACGCTCCAGGTCTCCCGCGGCGAGCATGCCTACGTCGCGATCCCCGCGTACGTCTCGCGGCTCTTCCGCCACTCCGGCATCTACATCCGCACCGACCGGGGCATCGAGCGGCCGCAGGACCTGAAAGGGAAGACGCTCGGCCTGCCCGAGTACCAGATCACTGCGAATGTCTGGATCCGCGGCATGCTGCAGGACGAGTACGGCGTGAACGTGCGCGACGTGCACTGGCGCAGCGGCGGCGTCGAGGACCCCGGACGCGAGGAGCGCGCGAGGCTCGCCCTGCCGCCGCAGATCGACCTGAAGCCGATCCCCAAGGACAAGTCGCTTTCCGCCATGCTCGAGGCGGGCGAGCTCGACGGCATGATCGGCGCGCGCGCGCCTTCGTGCTTCCTGCGCGGCGCGCCGAAGGTGGCGCGGCTGTTTCCCGACTTTCGCGCGGTCGAGCAGGATTATTTCCAGCGCACGAAGATGTTCCCGATCATGCACGTGATCGGCATCCGCCGCTCGCTCGCCGACCGGCATCCCTGGCTCGCCGTGAACGCGCTGAAGGCGTTCATCAAGGCGAAAGAGCTCTGCTGGTACGAGCTCGGCCAGATCGGCCACCTCTTCACCAGCCTGCCATGGGGCGTCGCCGAGTTCGACGCCACCCGCAGGCTGATGGGCGAGGACTATTGGAGCTATGGCATCGAGCCCAACCGCCATGTGCTCGAGGCGTTCACGCGCTATCACCATGAGCAGGGGCTCTCGGCGCGCCAGGTGAATCTGGAGGAGCTGTTCGCGCCCTCGACGCTCGAGCTCAGCAAGATTTGAAGCGCACCGTCCGCGTCGCGGTCAACGGCAGCCGGCACGAGCGCGGCGTCGAGCCGCGCCTGACCCTCGCCGACTTCCTGCGCGACGAGCTCGGCCTCACCGGCACGCACCTCGGCTGCGAGCACGGCGTGTGCGGCGCCTGCACCGTGCTCGTCGACGGCCACAGCGCACGCGCCTGCCTGATGCTCGCCGTGCAGGCGAACGGCAAGGAGGTGCGCACGGTAGAAGGCCTGGCGCCGAGCGGCGAGCTGAACGTGCTGCAGGCCGCGTTCTGGGACAAGCACGGCCTGCAGTGCGGCTTCTGCACCCCCGGCGTGCTGATGAGCCTCACCGAGTTGCTCGCCGAGAATCAATCGCCCTCGGAAGCGGAAATCAGGCAAGCCCTTTCGGGCCATCTCTGCCGCTGCACCGGCTACCAGAACATCGTCGCGGCGGCGCTCGAGGCGGCGGCACGGATGCGCAAGTGAGCACCGCCCGTGTCGTCGGCACGCGGGCGAGGCGCATCGAAGATCCGCGCCTCTTGCGTGGCGCGGGACGCTTTGCGCCCGATATCGCGCTGCCTGGACTGCTGCACGCCGCGTTCGTGCGCAGTCCACATGCGCATGCGCTGATCCGTTCCATCGACACGGCCGCCGCGCGTGCCCTTGCCGGCGTCCATGCCGTCCTGACGGCAAAGGAACTGGCGCAGGCCGGCGTGCGGCTGCGCATGCCCCTCGGCTTCCCCTCGACGGCGCTGCCCGACAACATCACGCCTTTCGTGCTCGCGCCGAGCGAGGTCTGCTTCGCCGGCGAGGCCGTCGCGATGGTCGTCGCCGACTCGCGCTATATCGCGGAGGATGCCGCTGCGGCGGTCGAGATCGACTACGAGGCGCTGCCCGCGGTCTCGGACCTCGAAGGCGCCCTGGCAGCCGGCGCGCCAAAGGTGCGCAAGGAGGCTCCGTCCAATGTGCTCACCCGCTTCCGCGTCGCCTATGGCGATGCCGCAGGCGCCTTTGCGGGCGCGGCGCACGTCTTCGGCGAGCGGCTCGAGCAGCATCGCGGCGCGGCGCACCCGATCGAGGGGCGCGGGGCGGTGGCGCGCTACGACCCGGGCGAGGATCGGCTCACCGTCTGGTCGTCGACGCAGATGGCGCACGACCTGTGGATGACGCTCGCGCAGCTCCTCGGCATGGCGGAAGACCGCATTCGCGTGGCGGCGCCGGACGTCGGCGGCGGCTTCGGCGCCAAGTTCCTCGTGTACCCGGAGGAGATCGCCGTGGCCGCCGCGTCGCGCCTGCTGACGCGGCCGGTGAAGTGGATCGAGGACCGGATGGAGCACTTCCTCTCCGCGATCCAGGAGCGCGACCAGATCTGGGACGTCGAGATCGCGGTGGACCGAAATGCCCATCTGCTGGGTATTCGTGGAGCGTTGATTCATGATCAGGGCGCGTACACGCCGCAGGGCATCAACTGCGCGTACAACGCCTCGACCTCTGTGAGCGGGCCGTATGTCGTGCCCTCCTACGACCTCGACGTGCTCGTCGTGCAGACGAACAAGGTGCCGACGATCCCGGTGCGCGGCGCGGGCTATCCCCAGGCCTGCTTCACCATGGAGCGCCTGATGGACCGGGTCGCGCGCGCGCTGAATCTCGACCGCGCCGAGGTCCGCCGGCGCAACCTCGTGCCTGCATCGAAGATGCCTTACGAAAAGCCGCTCAGGAACCGCGCCGGGACGCCGATCGTCCTCGACAGCGGCGATTACCTGGGGTGCCAGCAGAAAGTTTTGGATGCCATCGGCTATTCCGACTTCCCGGTGCGCCAGGCCGCCGCGAGGACACAGCATCGTCATATCGGCATCGGCATCGCCCACGGCGTCAAAGGCACGGGGCGGGGGCCGTTCGAGTCGGGCACGGTGCGCGTGTCCCCTTCAGGCCGGGTGTCGGTGTACTCCGGGGCGCTCGCCATGGGGCAGGGCTTGCACACGGCGCTCGCGCAGATCTGCGCCGACGAGCTCGGGGTGCGCCCGCAAGACATCGAGGTGATCACCGGCGACACGGGCTACGTATCGCTCGGCCTGGGCGGCTTCGCGAGCCGCCAGCTCGTCACCGCCGGCTCCTCGGTGCACCTCGCGGCGCGCAAGGTGCGCGAAAAAGCGCTCAAGGTTGCCGCGCAGCAGCTCGAGGCGGCGCAAGCCGACCTCGAGCTCGCGGACGGCGCCGTGCGCATCGCCGGCACGAACCGCGCGATCACGCTGGCGGCGATCGCGCGCCTGCTGCGCGGCGTGCCTGGCTATTCCCTGCCCGCCGGCGTCGACCCCGGCCTCGAGGCGAGCTTCCAGTGGCAGACCGACCAGATGGCGTACGCGCATTCGTTCCACGCCTGCGAGGTCGAGGTCGACGCGGAAACCGGCGGCGTGAAGATCCTGCGCTACGTCGCCGTGCAGGACAGCGGGAAGCTGGTCAACCCGCTGATCGTCGAGGGCCAGGTGCACGGGGGCATCGCGCATGGAATCGGCAACGCGCTCTTCGAGCGGATGAGATTCGACGAAGCCGCGCAGCCCCTCACCACGACGTTCGCCGACTACCTCCTGCCGACGTCGACCGATGTGCCGACGATCGAGGTGCTGCTGCACGAGAGTCCCTCGCCGTTCAATCCGCTCGGCGCGAAGGGCGTCGGCGAGGGCGGCACGGTGCCGGTCGCGGCAGCGGTGATCTCCGCCATCGAGGACGCGCTGGGCGTGCACATCCACGAAGCGCCGATCAGCCCGGCGCGCCTCGTCGAGCTCCTTGAAGCCAATTCGGCGGCGGGAGCTATTGCTCCAGCTTGATGCCCGCCGACCTGATGACCCCGGTCCAGCGCCCGGTCTCGTCCTTCAAAAACGCGGCGAACTGCCCCGGCGTGAAGGTGGAGGGCTCCGCGCCCTGCGCGGCGAGCTTGGCGCGCACGTCCGGCGTGGCCATGGCGCGCACGACGTCGTCGCGCAGCGCGTCGATCGCCGCCCTGGGGGTGCCCTTGGGCACCGCGAAGCCGAACCAGTTGGTGACAACGTAGCGCACGCCGGCCTCGCTCGCGGTCGGCACGTCGGGAAAGGCGGGCGAGCGCGCGGACGTGGACACCGCGAGCGGCAGCGCCTTGCCGCCGCGGATCGAGCCCAGGGCCGTCGGCGAGGCGGCGATCATCATGTCGACCTGGCCGCCCTGGAGCGCGACCGAAGCATCGCTCATGCCCTTGTAGGGAATGTGCGTGACCTGGATGCCGGCATCGTGCAGAAAGAGCGCGGTGACGACGTGGTTCACGCTGCCGACACCGGACGAGCCGAAATTCAGCTTGCCCGGCCGCTGGCGAGCTTCGTCGACCAGCGCCTGCAGCGTCTTCAGCTTTGATTCCGGGCTCGCGACGATAACGAACGGAGTCTGGGCGATCACGGCGGCCGGCACCAGGTCGCCGGAAACGTCCCAGGGCAGCTTGTCGAAGAGGCCCGGCAGCATGGCATAGGTGGCGTCGATCATCACCGCGGTCGTGCCGTCGGGCGCGGACTTGGCTCCGGCCTCCCAGCAGATGCGGCCGCCGGCGCCGGTCTTGTTCTCCACGACGAAGGCCTTGCCGGTCTGTTCGGTGATCTTCTGCGCCGCGATGCGGGCGTAGGTGTCGCTCGCGCCGCCCGGCGCGAACGGCACGAGAATACGAATCGGGCGAGCAGTCTGCGCCTGCGACGCGGCGGCGAGCGAGGCGAGGAACGCGGCGAGCAGCAAGCGGCGCATCATGGCTGTCCTTTCAGGAGGCCGGCGGCGGCACGAGCGGCCAGGCCGAGACGTCGAAATCGTCGCGCATCGCGACGTGCACGAAGCCGCGCACGTCGCGGAGCGACCGGGTGATGTGACCCTTGCCGCCGGTGTCCTCGGCGAAGATCAGGTCGCCCGGCCGGCAGATGAAGCGCGCGCCTTCGCTCGATTCGAGCTCGAGCAGGCCCGAGGTGAGAAAGATGAGCTGGCGCCGCGGCGCGTTGTGCAGGTCCTGCACGTGGCCCTCGGGGGTCTCGCGAAAGAACATCGCGCCGCCCGCGAAGGTCTGCGACATGGGACGCGGGCCGCTCATGGGCACCTGGCGCACCTCGATCGCGGATTCGCCGGAGGTTTTCGTGTAGATCCTGAAGAGGCGCATTGCGAATGGGCGGCGAGCGGTGGAGCGCGCGATGCTACCGTATCCCGCAGCTCATGGGAGGTCTTCGGGTCCGCTTTCGGCCATCAACGGCCGGTCGAAGTACGCAGCAGAGCTTCGGCAAAGTGCTACTTCTTAAAGCGGAAATTCGCGAGGTCGTAGTCCTGCATCACGTAGCTCTTCGTCTCGACGCGCATCTTGTTAGCATGCTTCGCCTGCGTTTCGCCCCCGGCGGCGACGAAGTCGTCGTAGCCAATGATCTCTACCCGGATGAATCCCTTCTGGATGTCAGTGTGGATCGCACCACCCGCTTCCTGCGCCGTAGCGCCCTTGCGAATCAACCAGGCGCGGTTCTCCGAGCCGCCGACCGTGAGAAAACTAATGTAGCCGCTCGCGCTCACGACGCGGACCAAAAAATCGTCGAACGCCGCAGAATCCGCCGCCTCGGCGACCACTATCGGTTTCGCTGTGACAAATGCGTGCGACTCGATGAGGCGCGATTCTTCCGGCGTCAATCCGGCTGCGGCGACGACCGCTTCGCTCTCCAGGTGCGCTTTGATTCTCTCGAGAACTGCCTTTTCCGCCGCGGGCGGATTGCGCTCGAGCCGCGTTTCCGCGAATTCCAGGTCCTTCACGATCAGGTCGAATCGGCCCTCCGGTGAGGCGACTATCGCATCCGCTGTCGAGGCCTCCTCTTCTCCGACGACGTCGACCAACGCGTAGGTTTTATTGTCAGCCTTGACGAGTTTGTCAGCCTGATCCAGGCGTGGATCCTTGACCTTGTGCTTCCCGAGCGGGACACCTGCGACACCGACTAGGCCGACTTTCATGGCAGGATGGTCTCAAGACGATTGAAAGCCGCTCCAGTGTAGCCTCAGCGGCTAATCCACCGATCAAGCGAATACCGCGATCAGCAGCAGAACGTAGCCCGCCACCGCGATGACGGCATGGACGACCGTAAGGGATTTCGGCAGCAGAACGGCCCTCACGTGATAGCGCAGGTTCAGGTATGCGCCGCCCGCCCCGGCCACCAGGAATGCGAGAAGCGCCCAACCCGCGAGTGCGGGCATTCCGTCGGCGAGGTAGGCATAGAGGAGGAGGCTGAGCGCCATCGCAGCGAGCAGGCCGTGCAGCATGGCGAGCCAGCTCGGCGGGTTGGCGTTCCGGCCGAGCCGGATGACGCCCATGGCCACGCCGCCGAGCGCGGTGAGGGTCAGCAGCGCCAGGGCGGCCTTCAACATCGGGGCGGGATCCATCGTGTTCTCCTAGGGAAGCGGCTGCTTGAGGATCGGCAGCGGCGGCTTGCCGCCGCCGGGGAGCGGCGCGCGGTCCACGTTCAGGATCATCGACACCATTTCGTAATAGCCGCTCACGGCGATGAGGTCGACCACGCCCTGCTCGCCGAACTTGTCCTTCATGGCGTTGAACGCCGCGTCGCTCACCTGGTGCGTGGTGTGCAGCTGGTGGCAGAAGTCGTAGACGGTCTCTTCATCGGGCGCCATCTTCGCCGGGCGCCGGCCCTGCGCGATGTCCTCGGCGAGCGCGGGATCGAGCCCGGCCTTGAGCGCCAGGCGATGGTGCGCGAACCATTCGTACTGCGCCGTCCATTTGCGCGCCGTGATGAGGATGGCGAGCTCGTTCAGCTTGAAGGGCAGCGAGGTCTGGAAGCGCAGGTACTCGGCGACCACGCGCAGGCGATCGGCGAGCAGCGGGCTGCGCAGGTAGACGTTGAACGGACTGCCGAGGGTGCTCGCGCCCGGCACCACCGCCGCGCTGCCGGTGGACGACGTCGGGCCCGCCATCACCGCGTCCGCGTACTTGCGCTGCTCGGGCGTCATCTCGGTGAAGGGAATCAGCCGGAACCGGCGCTGGTCTTCTTGCGCGTAGTTCATTTCTCACCTGCCATGACGTAAGCCCACAGGGACTCGATCTCCGCCGGTTGCAGCACACCACCCCACGGGGGCATCTGGTTCTTCCCGTTGCTCACGGACGTGACAAAGCGATTTTTCTGGTCCGCCGGGAACTTGCTCAGATCGGCGGGCACTTCCGGGCTGCGCATGCGCGTCCCGTGGCAGGGCGCGCATGTGCGCGCATAAATGGCCGCCCCCTGCTTCACCTGCTCTTCGGGAAACTGTCCGGCGTCCTGGCCAAGAACGGGCGCGGCGAGCGCTGCGGCTGCAACGCCCGCCGCCAGTGCTACTGATCGAAAAGCGCGAAGGTCCACACCGAGCCGCCGAGCGGGATGGTGCTCGGGAGGCCGCGCCGGCTCGAGCCCACGCCGCCCAGCCCCGAGAGGATGGTCACGTACTGTCTTCCGTTCTTGGTCCACGTCACCGGCTGAGCGTTGATGCCGGAGCCGGTCTTGAACGACCACACGACCTCGCCGGTGTCGGCATCGAGCGCGATGAATTCGCCGGTGTTCTTGCCGGTGAAGACAAGACCGCCGCCGGTCGCGAGCATCGCGGAGGCGTTCCTCTGTCCGATGAGCGGTGTGCGCCACTTGGCCTTGGCGCTCATGGGTTCGATCGCCTCCATGTGGCCGGCCGGGGCGTCCTTGGACGTCTCCGGGTAGACGTTCTCGATGAACTGGTAGCGCTGTCCCGCCTTGAATTCGCCCATCGGAATGAACTTGTAGGTCGAAGAGCTGTGGTACGTGTTCGCGTAGAGCAGGCCCGTGGTCGGATTGAACGCGGCATGCCCCCAGTTTTTCGCGCCATTGGGGCTCGGCCAGAGCTCGACCGCCTGTCCCGCGCGCAGCTTCTTCGACTCCTCGGACTCGACGGGTCGGCCGGTGGCCATGTCGACGTGGGTCGCCCAATTCACCTTCTCATAGGGCTTCGCCGAAAGGAGCTTGCCGTTCGCGCGGTCGAGCACGTACAGGAAGCCGTTACGGGCGACGTGCATGATTACCTTGCGCTTCTGGCCGTCCACCGGGATCTCGGCCTGGATCATTTCCCAGGAATCCCAGTCCCAGATGTCATTGGGCGCGAACTGGTAATACCACGCGATCTCGCCCGTCTTCGGACGGATGGCGAGGACCGACGCGGCGTACAGGTTGTCGCCCTTGCGCTTGTCGCCGTTCCAGGGCCCGGCATTGCCGGTGCCCCAGTAGACGAGGTCGAGCTCCGGATCGTACGAGCCGGTAATCCACGTGCTCGCGCCTCCGCGCAGGTGAGTCTCGCGCGGCTCCCACGTCTCGTACCCTTTGTCGCCCGGGCCTGCGGTGGTATAGCGGCGCCAGAGCTTCTTGCCGGTCGCGGGATCCCAGCCGTCGAGGAAACAGCGCGTCCCGAATTCGGCCCCGGAGCAGCCGGTGATCAGCACCCCGTTCGCGATCAGCGGCGCGACGGTGAGCGAGTAGCCTTCCTTCCACTCGGCCACTTTCTGTTTCCACAGCTCCTTGCCGGTCTTCTGGTCGAGCGCCACCACGTGCGCGTCGAGCGTGGTGCGGAACACCTTGCCCTCGAAGATCGCGACGCCCTTGTTGGACACGCCGCAGCACACGACGCTGGGCGTCCCGGCGTCGTACTCGACCGCCGTGCGCCAGATCACCCTGCCCGTGAGCGCATCGATCGCGTAGGTCCAGCGCGCGTTCGACACGAACATGACGCCGTCGTAGATGATGGGCTGCGCCTGCTCGCCGAGATCGTTTTGCAGCGAAACGTTCCACACCGGCACCAGGCGCTTCACGTTCGACTTGTTGATCTGCTTGAGCGGGCTGTAGCGGTTGTGGTCGTAGGTCAGCCCGTAGGTCAGCACGTTGTCCGTCTGCAGGCCGGCCTTGCTGATTTCTTCCTGCGTCGGCCCCGCGCCGAGGCGCGACTTGGTTTCGACCTGCGGCTGGTCCGCCGGCGTCGCGCAGCCGGCGAGCAGCCCTACGGCTATCAGCAGCCTTTTCATGGCGATCTCCCTTGTAGACGCGAAAATCTTAGCGCCCCTTGTCGGCCGCCACAACCGCCGCTGTAAATAGGCCAGCGGATACGGCAGGGTTTACAGCGCGTCGCGGGCGCGGCGCAGGTCGTCGCAGGACATGCGCAGAACCATCTTCCTGCCCCGCCAGTCGATGGCGCGGACCGCGGCCGGCGCCACCAGCACCGTTCTCCCCGGCAGCCACTTGCGCGTGCCGACCAGCACGCCCGCGATCGTCCAGTGCTCGTCGTCGAGCGCGAAATCCTCGACGTGGCCCAGGCTTCCGTCCGCGGCTTCGATGTGGTAGCCGGCCACCGCGCGCGTGCTTCGCAGGTGGGAACGCTCGGCTTTACTTTCCGCCGCCTTCATTTGCCGGAACGCCTCTTCATCGGTGCGCTCGGCGGCGCTTCCCGGATACGCGCCCCACAGGTTGGGCTCCGTCCAGTACCAGTTGTAGCGGTAATAGCGCGCGTGCGCTTCCTGGAACTGGCGCGATACCGGGAGCGCGCTGTCCAGCGGAGGGCTGTGCTCGATCTCTTCGCGCGAAAGCCGCAGGCGAAGCGTCCCCAGTGGGGCCGAGCCTCCGGCCTCCGGTCCCGTGTCTATGAAGGCCGGCGAGACCAGCACCTTGCGTCCGGGCAGCCACCTTCCGGTATCGACGACGAGGTAGCGCACGCCCCAGCGTTGGTCGTCGAAGTACACATCTTTCAGCGACCCGACCACCCCGTCCCGGGCGACGATCGAGTCCCCGCGCAGATCCTGCATGATTCTCCGGAGCATTTAGCCCTCCTTGCGCCCTCGGAATCGATCTTGCAAGGAGCGTGCATGGCTACTCCCACGGTTGGCGATTTCCTGCTCGAGCGCCTCGGTGAATGGGGCGTGCGGCGCATCTACGGCTATCCCGGCGACGGCATCAACGGCATCATGGGCGCGCTCGGCCGAGCCGATGGCGCCATGCAGTTCGTGCAGGCGCGGCACGAAGAGCTGGCGGCGTTCATGGCGTGCGCGCATGCCAAGTTCACCGGCGAAGTCGGCGTCTGCCTCGCCACCTCGGGCCCGGGGGCGATCCACCTCCTGAACGGCCTCTACGACGCGAAGCTCGATCACCAGCCGGTGCTCGCCGTCGTGGGGCAGCAGAAGCGCTCCGCCATGGGCGGGGAATACCAGCAGGAAGTCGACCTGCTTTCGCTCTTCAAGGACGTGGCGAGCGAATACGTCCAGATGGCGGTCAGCCCGGCGCAGGTGCGCCACCTCGTCGACCGCGCGATGCGCATCGCGCTCGACCAGCGAACCGTCACCTGCATCATTTTTCCCAACGACGTGCAGGATCTCGAGGCGGTGAAGGCGCCGCCGCGCAAGCACGGCACGGTGCACAGCGGAATCGGCTACACGGCCGCCGCCGGCACGCCGAACACGAACGAGCTCGCGCACGCCGCCGACGTGCTCAACGCCGGCTCGCGGGTGGCGATGCTCGTCGGCGCGGGAGCGCTCCACGCGACCGACGAGGTGATCGAAGTGGCGGAGACGCTCGGCGCGGGGGTGGCGAAGGCGCTGCTTGGCAAAGCGGCGCTGCCGGACGATCTGCCGTATGTCACCGGCAGCATCGGCCTGCTCGGCACCACCCCGAGCTGGGAGCTGATGACCGGGTGCGACACGCTGCTCATGATCGGCTCGGGTTTCCCGTATTCCGAGTTCCTTCCGGAGGAGGGACAGGCGCGCGGCGTGCAGATCGACCTCGACGGCCGCATGCTGAGCCTGCGCTATCCCATGGAGGTGAATCTCGTCGGCGACAGCAAAGAGACCCTGCGCGGCCTCATTCCCCTCCTGAAGCGCAACACGGACCGGACCTGGCGGCAGCGCATCGAGCGCAGCGTCGCTCGCTGGTGGCAGGTGCTCGAGGCGCGCGCCATGAACGAGGCGAAGCCGATCAACCCGCAGCGCGTGTTCTGGGAGCTGTCGCCGCGCCTGCCCGACGGATGCATCCTCACCTGCGATTCCGGCTCGGCCGCGAACTGGTACGCGCGCGACCTCAAGATGCGCCGCGGCATGATGGCGTCGCTCTCCGGCGGCCTCGCCACCATGGGACCGGCCGTGCCGTATGCGATCGCCGCGAAGTACGCCCATCCCGACCGCCACGTCATCGCGCTCCTCGGCGACGGTTCCATGCAGATGAACGGCGTGAACGGTCTGATCACCATCGCGAAAGTGTGGCGCGAATGGGGCGATCCGCGCCTGACCGTGATGGTGCTCAACAACGGCGACCTCAACCAGGTCACGTGGGAGCAGCGCGCGATGGAGGGCGACCCGAGATACAAGCCCTCGCAGGTCGTGCCCGACTTTCCCTACGCGGAGTACGCGCGCCTGATCGGCCTCGGCGGCATCCGCGTCGATCGGCCCGAAGACATCGGGCCCGCCTGGGAGCGGGCGTTCGCCGCCGACCGCCCTACCGTGCTCGAGATGGTGACCGATCCGAACGTGCCGCCGCTTCCGCCGCACGTCAGCTTCGAGCAGGCGAAGGCGTACCTGTCCGCGCTCATCAAGCGCGATCCGGATTCGCTGCGCATGGTGACCGCCACCGCGAAAGAGTGGTGGGACGGGGTGTCGGCGAAACGGTAGACGCTGCATGAATGCCCGGATGAGCGACGCTGTCGCCATCGGCGCGGTTCGGGTGGCCGCGTTCGAAATCCCGACCGACGGCCCAGAGTCCGATGGAACGCTCGAGTGGAGCTCGACCACGCTGGTCACCGTGGAAGTGCACGCCGGCGGCCTCGCCGGGCTCGGCTATACCTACGCGGACAACGCGGCTGCGCGCCTCGTCGCCGACAAGCTCGCGCCGGTGATCGATGGACGCGACGCCTGGAACATCGCGGCACGCTGGAGCGACATGGTGGGCGCGGTGCGAAACCTGGGCCGCCCCGGCCTATGCTCGATGGCGATTTCGGCCGTCGACAGCGCCTTGTGGGATCTGAAGGCGAAGCTCCTCGGCGTGTCCCTGGCGAGGCTGCTCGGCGCATGCCGGCAAGCCATCCCCGCATACGGCAGCGGCGGCTTCACGAGCTACTCGAGGGAGCGACTGTGCGGGCAGCTCGCCGGCTGGGTGGAACGCGGGATGCGCTGCGTGAAGATGAAGGTAGGGCGCTGCCCAGCCGAGGATGGCGCACGGGTCCGGGAAGCGCGCGCGGCAATCGGCGCCGACACCGGGCTTTTCGTCGACGCGAATGGCGGCTATACCCGCAAGCAGGCGCTGCAACTCAGCGGCGTGTTTGCCGACAGCGCCGTCGGCTGGTTCGAAGAACCGGTTTCCTCGGATGATCTCGAGGGATTGAGGCTGCTGCGCGACCGCGTGGCGCACGGAATGGCGATCGCGGCGGGCGAGTATGGCTACGATCTGCCCTACTTTCGCCGCATGCTCGAGGCGCAGGCCGTCGATGCGCTGCAGGCCGACGCCACGCGCTGCGCCGGCGTTAGCGGCTTCATGGCGGCCGCGGCGCTGGCAGAGTCCTTCGGCTTGCCGCTGTCGAGCCATTGCGCGCCGACGCTGCATCTGCCGCTTTGCCTCGCTGCCCGGAGCGCCGTCCACCTCGAATACTTTCACGACCACGCGCGCATCGAGGGCATGCTTTTCGACGGCTTCCAGGAGCCCGCGGACGGCTTGCTCAAGGCCGACGTGTCGCGCCCCGGGTTGGGCGTCGAATTCAAGCAAGCCGATGCCCGGCGGTTTGTCAGGTAAATCATGGCCACGCTGACGTTCGTTCCCGAAGCGGGCCGGCGCGGCCAAGCTCCCGGCGGCGCGCTGGCCCGCGAGCTGCGCCAGGCGATCCAGGGCGAGGTGCGGTTCGACCAAGGCAGCCGCGCTCTCTATGCCACCGACGCCTCCAACTACCGCCAGGTGCCGTTCGGCGTGGTGATTCCGCGTTCGAAGGAAGACGTGATCCGCACCGTCGAAGTCTGCAGGAAGCACGGCGCCCCCGTGCTGCCGCGCGGCGGCGGAACCAGCCTCTGCGGGCAATGCTGCAACGTCGCGGTGGTGCTCGATTTCTCGAAATATCTGAACCGCGTGCTCGCGATCGATCCGGTGGCGAAGACCGCGCGCGTCGAGCCCGGCGTGGTGCTCGACGATCTGCGCCGCGCCGCCGGCGCCCACGGCCTGACCTTCGCGCCCGACCCGGCCACGCACACGCACAACACCCTCGGCGGAATGATCGGCAACAACTCCTGCGGCCCGCATTCGGTGATGGGCGGCGAGACCGTGGACAACGTGGTGGGCCTGGAGGTGCTGACCTACGACGGTGTCCGCATGAGCGTCGGCGACACGTCCACCACGGAACTGGCGCGCATCGTCCAGGCAGGTGGGCGTCGCGCGAAGATCTACCAGGCGCTCCACCAGCTCGCCGCGACCCACCGGAACGCGATCCGCGAAAGCTTCCCGCCGATCCCGCGCCGCGTCTCCGGCTACAACCTGCCGGGACTGCTGCCCGAGGCGGGTTTCAACGTCGCACGCGCGCTGGTCGGGTCGGAGGGAACCTGCGTGGTGGTGCTCGAGGCGACCGTTCGCCTGCTGGACAATCCGGAGAGCCGCGCCCTTCTCGTGCTCGGATACCCCGACGTTTTCGCGGCCGGCGATCACGTCCCGACGGTGATGGATTGCAAGCCGATCGCGCTCGAAGGACTGGACGATCGGCTGATGCGGGACATGGAGGCCGTGCATTTGCACCCGGGCGACGATGCGCTGCTGCCGCCGGGCGGCGGCTGGCTGCTCGTCGAGTTCGGCGGCGACAGCCGGCAGGCGGCGCTCGCCAAGGCGCACGCCGCCATGGACGCTCTGAAGGGCACGCGACAGCCGCCGTCCATGCGACTCTATGACGACCCCGCGGACGAGGCGCGCATCTGGCACGTGCGCGAATCCGGGCTGGGCGCAACCGCCCACGTGCCGCAGAAGAGGATCACCTGGGAAGGCTGGGAGGATTCCTCGGTGCCGCCGGAAAAGCTCGGCACCTACCTGCGCGAGCTGCGAGGGCTGTTCGAACGCTACGGGTATGAATGCGATCTGTACGGGCACTTCGGCCAGGGCTGCGTGCACACCCGGATCGACTTCGACCTGGAAACCGCGGACGGCATTCGCACATTCCGCGCGTTTCTCCACGACGCCGCGAAGCTGGTGGTGAGCCTCGGCGGCTCGATCTCAGGCGAGCACGGCGACGGCCAGTCGAAAGCGGAGCTCCTTCCGCTCATGTTCGGTGACGAAGTGATGCACGCTTTCCGCGAGTTCAAGTCGATCTGGGATCCCGGCAACCGGATGAATCCCGGCAAGATCGTCGATGCGTACCGCGTGGACGAGAACCTGAGGCTGGGCGTCTCCTACGACGCCCGCCCGCGCAGCACGCATTTCCACTACCAGGATGACGCCGGCGATTTCGGGCGGGCGACGCTGCGCTGCGTCGGCGTCGGCGAATGCCGCAAGAAATCGGGCGTGATGTGCCCGAGCTACATGGCGACCGGCGAGGAGATGCACGCGACTCGCGGCCGGGCCCGCCTGCTCTGGGAAGCGATGAAGGGCGAAGTGCTTCGCGGCGGCTGGAAGGAGGAGGAGGTGAAGGCGGCGCTCGACCTGTGCCTTTCCTGCAAGGGCTGCAAAGGGGAGTGCCCGGTGCACGTCGACATGGCGACCTACAAGGCCGAGTTCCTGTCGCACTACTACGAGGGCCGCATACGCCCGCTCCATGCCTACGCCTTCGGCATGATCGACCGATGGTCGCGCATCGCGAGCAGACTTCCGCGGGCCGCAAACTGGTTCGCGAACACCGCCGCGGCAAAGCGCCTCGCCGGCGTTGCGCCACAGAGGCACATTCCGGGATTTGCCGCCCGCACTTTCCGTGAGCGTTTCCAGGAATCGGGCGAGGGACCGCGCGTCATCCTGTGGCCCGACACTTTCAACAACTACTTCCATCCCGAGGTGGGCGAGGCTGCCGCGACAGCGCTCGCGGCAACAGGCTGCCGCGTGTCCTTGCCGAAGGCGCACTTGTGCTGCGGCAGGCCGCTCTACGAGTTCGGCATGCTGGACCAGGCGAAGCGCTACCTCGAGAACATCCTTCAGGCACTGCGGGACGATATCCATGCCGGAACGCCGATCGTCGTCCTCGAGCCCGCCTGCGCCTCGGTATTCCGCGAGGAGTTGCCGAACCTGCTGGCCGGCGACGAGCAGGCACGGCGCCTTTCGTCCCAGGTCTACCTGCTCTCGGAATTCCTCCAGCGCAAAGCGCCCGCGTTCCCGTTCGGGAAGGTGCGCGGGAAAGCCCTCGTGCACGGCCACTGCCACCAGCAGGCGGTGCTGAAAATGGACGGCGAGCGCGCCGTCCTCGGCAGGCTCGGCCTGGACTTCGAAGTCCTCGATTCAGGGTGCTGCGGCATGGCCGGCTCGTTCGGCTTCGAGAAAGACAAGTACGAGGTGTCCGTACGCTGCGCCGAACGCGTCCTCCTTCCCGCGCTCCGCAGCGCGAGCCCGGACACGATGATCGTGACGAACGGCTTCAGCTGCCGTGAGCAGATCGAGCAGCTCGCCGGACGCCGGCCGCTGCACCTCGCCGAAGTGCTGCAGCTTTCGCTCGGGTCATGACCATGGCAGACATCGGCAGGACGCGCTGGGTGATTCCCGAAGGCTACATCCCGGGCGGCGGCACGGGTTCGGGCCGGGCCCTCGAAAGCCACGAGACCGCATGCATCCTGAATACGGGCGGGCGCGACGCCGAGGTGCGCATCACGCTTTTCTTCAGGGACCGCGACCCGGTCGGGCCCTATCGCGTGACGGTGCCGGCGCGCCGTACGCTGCATCTTCGCTTCAACGATCTATCAGACCCGGCGCCGGTGCCGCGCGATACCGACTACGCCAGCCTGCTCGAATCGAACGAGCCGATCGTGGTGCAGCACACGCGACTGGACTCGCGGCAGGCGGAGCTAGCACTCCTCAGCACGATTGCCTACCCGGTATAGATCGCCGTTCCTTACGAGTTCCTTAAGCGTCGAGTAGCAGGCACGCCAGGTGCTGCGGTCGCTGGTCGCATGCCGGCCATCGCGCCAGCGTCAGTTACGTTAGAGGAGTACGTCGAGCGCCATCGGCTCGTGCTGGTTGGTAGACATGCCACCTAGTGGGTCGCATAGGTAAGAGCGGCACATGCCCCAGATCTTCGGCCCACCGGCAGTCCTAGGCATCAAGCTTTCTCTGGTCGCGATCGCGCTCACCGCCAGCGCGGCGTGGATCACGTTCTACAAGGCGCTCCCTGCGCAGAGCGGGCTCGCTTCGCCTCAGCAGCCGATTCCCTTCAGTCACAAGCACCATGTCGGCGACGATGGCATCGACTGCCGCTACTGCCACTGGTCGGTCGAGAAGGCGTCGTTCGCCGGCATTCCATCCGCGCAGGTCTGCCTGACCTGCCACTCGCAGCTCTTCAACGACGCGCCGATGCTCGAGCCGTTGCGCGAAAGCGCGCGCACGGGCGCGCCGATCCGCTGGGTGCGGGTGCACGACCTGCCCGACTTCGTGTTCTTCGACCACAGCATCCACCTCGCGAAAGGCGTCGGCTGCGTCGAGTGCCACGGGCGGGTCGACCGGATGCCGCGCATCGAGCGCGTAGCCTCGCTCGAGATGCAATGGTGCCTAGGCTGCCATCGCGACCCGGCGCCGCACCTGCGGCTGCCACAGGACGTGTTCGACATGGCATCGAAGCCGCCGCAGGACCCGCGCGTGCGAGCCCAGCTCGCTGCCCGCCTTCTTCCCAAGCAGCGCCTGACCGATTGCTCGACGTGTCACCGATAAGACTCACGCGGCGCAACTTCCTGAAGCTCGGCGCCGCAGCCGCCGCGCTTGCGACCGGCGCCTGCAGCCGGCCGCGCGAGGCGATCGTGCCGTATGCGCATCAGCCGGAAAACGAGCTTCCGGGCGTGCCGCGCTTCTACGCTACGGCGGCGTGCTTCGTAGGCGCAGCCGAAGGCATGCTCGTCGAGTCGAACGCCGGCCGGCCCACCAAGGTCGAAGGCAATCCCGGGCACCCGGGAAGCCTCGGCGCCACCAGCGTGCACGGCCAGGCGAGCGTGCTCGAGCTCTGGGACCCGGAGCGCTCCAAGGTGCCCCGGCAGCGCGGCCAGCCCGCCACGCGCGGCGCGCTCGAGCGCGACATCGCCGATGCGCTCGTGCGCCTGCGCGAGCGCGGCGGCGAGGGGCTGCGCCTCCTCGTCCGCGACGCGAGCTCGCCGACGCTCGCGCGCCAGCTCGACGGCGTCGTGGAGCGCTTTCCGCGAGCGCTGGTGCATCGCTGGGATCCGCTGCACCGCGATCGCAGCCGCGAAGGCGCCCGCCTCGCCTTCGGCCGCCCGCTCGAGCCGCTTTACCGGATCGAGCAAGCCGGCGCCATCCTGAGCCTCGACTCGCGCTTCCTCGACGACCACCCTTATCGCCTCAACCATGCGCGCCAATTCGCGCGTGCACGAATGCCACGCGACGGACGGATGTGCCGCCTGTACGCGCTGGAGAGCGCACCGTCGCTTGTGGGCGCGATGGCCGATCACCGCTTTGCCATGTCGGTCCCGGCGATCGAGGCCTGGCTCGTGGAAAAAAACGCCGCGTACGACACGATCTTCAAGGATCTGAAGCAGAACCGCGGCGTCATCCTCGCCGGCGAGGCGCTATCGCCGCAAGCACACGCCCTCGCGCATCGGCTGAACGCCGAGCTCGGCGCTCCCGTGGCGTACATAGAGCCGAGCGAGCGCGAGCTGCGACCCCTTCCCGAGCTCGTGCAGGCGATGCGCGGCGGCGCGGTCGAGCTGCTCGTCATCCTCGACGGCAATCCGGCGTACGACGCGCCGGCCGAGCTGGACTTCACCGCGGCGCTCGCCCGCGTGGCGCTTTCGGTCCACCTTTCGCTCTACGACGACGAGACCTCCGCGCGCTGCACCTGGCACCTCCCGTCGACGCATTTCATGGAGCACTGGAGCGACGCGCGCGCCTTCGACGGCACGGCCGCCATCGTACAGCCGCTCATCGCCCCGCTCTATGCCGGCGTGTCGCCGCACGAGCTCTTGTCGCTGCTCAGCGGCGAGCACAAGAGCGCTTACGATCTCGTGCGCGAAACATGGCGCCACATCGACTGGGACGCGGCGCTGCGCCAGGGCGTGATTCGGGGCAGTGCTTCTCGCCCCTTGCAGGTTTCGCTACGTGGTTTTTCCCGACCAAAACCCGCCCCAGAGCAAGGCTGGCAGGTGCGCTTCGTCGCTGACGAGGCGGTGCTGGACGGGCGGTTCGCCAACAGCGCCTGGCTGCAGGAGCTGCCGCGTGCGGACTCCAAGCTCACCTGGGACAACGCTGCCCTCGTTTCCCCGAACTCCGCGAAGGTGCTCGGCGTGGCCACCGGCGACGTGCTCGACATTTTGCTAGGCGCCCGGACGTTGCGCGCGCCCGCGTGGGTGACCCCCGCCCAGGCGGACATGAGCCTGACGCTGCCGCTCGGCTATGGACGCTCCCGCGCCGGCGCGATCGGCAATGGCGTCGGCATCGACGCCTTCACCCTGAGAACGCACGCCGAGCCATGGAGCGCGGGCGGGGCCCAGGTGACGAAAGCGCCAGGCCGGCACGAATTCGCCACCACGCAAAACCATGCGCGCATGGAAGGCCGCGAGCTCGCCCGGCACGTCGGGCTTGCCCACATTGATTCGTTCGCGTCGAAAAAGCCGAACACCTCCCTCTATCCCGGTTGGCCGTACGACGGCTACCGCTGGGCGATGAGCATCGACCTGAACGCCTGCATCGGGTGCAACGCGTGCACCATCGCCTGCCAGGCGGAGAACAACATCCCCACGGTCGGCAAGGAGCAGGTGATCGCGGGGCGCGAGATGCACTGGATCCGCGTCGACCGCTATTACGAGGAACGACGCACGCTCTTCCAGCCGGTCCCGTGCATGCACTGCGAGAACGCGCCCTGCGAGTACGTGTGCCCGGTCGAGGCGTCGGTGCACGACAGCGAGGGGCTCAACGTCCAGGTCTATAACCGCTGCGTCGGCACCCGCTTCTGCTCGCAGAACTGCCCTTACAAGGTGCGGCGTTTCAATTTCCTGGACTATCAGAGGAAAGAAGAAGAGTTGAAAGCGCAGCGCAATCCGGAAGTGACCGTCCGCATGCGCGGCGTCATGGAGAAATGCACCTACTGCGTCCAACGCATCACGCGCGCGCGCATCGAGGCCGAAAAGCAGGGCCGGCGCATCGGCGACGGCGAAGTGGTCACGGCGTGCCAGGCCGCGTGTCCGACGAGCGCGATCGTGTTCGGCGATCTGAACGACAAGGAAAGTGAAGTCAGCAAGGCGAAGACCTCGCCGCTCGACTACGATCTTCTCGGCGAGCTGAACACCCGCCCGCGTACGAGCTATGCCGCACGCATCGTCAACCGCAACCCCGAGCTCAAGGATGGCTGACGTCGCCGCACCTCTCAGGCGGTGGAGCTATGCCAGCGTCAGCGACAAGATCGCCGACATCGTCCTCGCGCGGCGCGCGAGCTGGCCCTGGGTTGTTGCTTTTCTCATTTCAATGATTGGAACCGTGGCGTTCGTCGGCGCCATCGGCTGGCTCTTCCTGCGCGGCATCGGCATCTGGGGCGTCAACATCCCGACCGCCTGGGGCTTCGCCATCGCGAACTTCGTCTGGTGGATCGGCATCGGCCACGCCGGCACCTTCATCTCGGCGATCCTGCTGCTCCTGCGCCAGACGTGGCGCACGTCCATCAACCGCTTCGCCGAGGCGATGACGCTTTTCGCCGCGGGCATCGCCGGCATCTTTCCGATCCTGCACCTCGGGCGGCCCTGGTTCTTCTATTGGCTGGTCCCGTACCCCAATGTGATGGAGCTGTGGCCGCAGTGGCGCAGCGCGCTGGTCTGGGACATCTTCGCCATCAGCACCTACCTGATCGTCTCGCTCCTCTTCTGGTACATCGGCCTCGTGCCCGACCTCGCGACGTTGCGCGACCGCGCGGGCACCCGCGCCAGGCAGGTCGTCTACGGTCTGCTCGCGCTCGGCTGGCGCGGCGAGGCGCGCCACTGGGCACGCTTCGAGACCGTATATCTCCTGCTCGCCGGCCTCGCCACGCCGCTGGTCGTCTCGGTGCACAGCGTGGTGTCGCTCGACTTCGCCATCGCCATCGTGCCGGGGTACCACTCGACGGTGTTCCCGCCGTACTTCGTGGCCGGGGCGCTCTTCTCCGGCTTTGCGATGGTGCTCACGCTCGCGATCCCGTTGCGGCACTTCTTCCGCCTGCACGACTTCATCACCGACCGGCATCTCGAGAACGCGGCGAAGATCCTGCTCGCCTGCGGCTGGATCGTGGCCTACGGTTACTTCATCGAGACCTTTACCGCGTTCTACAGCGGCGACGAGTTCGAGATCGCGATGGTGAAGGATCGCCTGCTCGGCTTCTATGGGCCGGTCTACTGGACCGTGCTCGCCTGCAACATCGTCGTTCCGCAGATCCTGTGGTGGCGGGCGGCGCGGCGCTCGGCGTGGACTCTCCTCGCCGTGAGCCTGGTGGTGAACCTGGGCATGTGGCTCGAGCGCGTGATGATCGTGGTGCAGAGCATGCACCACGACTTCATGCCCTCGGCCTGGGGCAATTTCATTCCGACGGTCTGGGACTGGATCACCTTCTTCGGCTCGATCGCCTTCTTCGCGTTCCTGTTTCTGCTGTTCGTGCGAGCCCTTCCGGCCATCTCGATCTTCGAGATGCGCGAGCTCGTGCTGGAGGAGAAGAAATCATGAGCCTCTACGGTGTCATGGCCGAATTCGGGGGCGCCGAGGCGCTGCTCGCTGCCGCGCGAGAAGCGCACGAATCCGGATATGGAGACATCGAGGCGTACTCGCCCTTCCCGATCGAAGGCCTGCCGGAGGCGACCGGTTTCCGGCGCAACTGGATTCCGGCCATCGTCCTCGCCGGCGGATTGGCGGGCGGGATCGGCGGCTACCTCATGCAGTGGTACTCGGCGGTGCTCTCCTACCCGATCAATTCCGGCGGCAAGCCGCCGCACAGCTGGCCGGAGTTCATCCCCGTGACGTTCGAGCTGACGGTGCTCGTCGCGGCGATCGCCGGCGTCGTAGGCATGTTGGCGCTGAATGGGCTGCCTCGTCTCTATCATCCCGTGTTCAACGTGCGCGAGTTCGACCTCGCCTCGCGCAACCGCTTTTTCCTCTGCCTGCGCCACGCCGACGCCCAATGCGCGCGCGATTTCCTTCGAGGGCTGGAGCCGCTCGGCATCTGGGATGTTCCCGTATGAGGAAGCTCTTGCTCCTTATGTCTTTCATAGGACTTTGGGGGTGCGAAAAACTGGCACGCAACATGTACGACCAGCCACGCTATAACCCGATGCGCGAAAGCCGCCTGTTTCCCGACGGCGCCTCGGCGCGGCCGCCTGTGCCCGGCACGCTTGCCGCAGCCAGCGGCGTGGTCGCCGGCACTTCGAGCGGGCGCATTGGCAGTGAGGAAGAGCTGGAAAGGGCGAAGCTCGAGGCGGCCACGTCCAATCCCTACCCGGTGACGATGGCGCTCCTGCGTCGCGGGCAGGAGCGCTTCAACGTCTACTGCGCGCCCTGCCACAGCCCGGTAGGGGACGGCGACGGCATGGTGGCGCGGCGCGGCTTCCCGCATCCGCCGTCCTACCACGTCGAGCGCCTGCGCCAGGCGCCCGACCGCCATTTCTACGATGTCATGACGCAGGGCTACGGAGTCATGCGTCCCTACGCCGATCGCCTCGCGCCCGACGAGCGCTGGGCGATCGTCGCCTACATCCGCGCCTTGCAGCTCTCGCAATATGCCCGCGCCGAGGATCTGAAGTGAGTTCGTACCTATTCGCCTGGCTGCTCTTTCTCGGCCTTGCCCTCGGCGGCATGGCGAATCTCATGCTGCACAACCTGAGCGGTGGAGCGTGGGGCAGCGCGGTGCGCCCCACGTTTGTCGCGGCGGCGCGCCTCGTGCCGCTTGCGGCGCTGCTCGGCATTCCGGTCCTCGTCGCCATGCGTCAGCTCTATCCGATCGGGGAAAGCGTGTGGTTCAGCGCCCCGTTCTTCGCCGCGCGAAGCATCGCCTATCTCGCGCTGTGGAGCGCGTTCGGTCTCTGGCTGCGCTCGAGCGTCGCCTGGTCCGCGATCGGATTGATCGTCTATGTCTTCACCATGTCGCTCGCCGCGACCGACTGGATCGCCGCGCTGGTCCCGCAGTGGTACTCGACGGGCTTCGGGCTGGTGGTGGCCATCGGCCAAATGCTCGGCGCAATGGCCCTGGCGGTCGCGCACGCCGGCTTGCGCGCCGAACGGACCGACCGCCAGGTGTTCCTCGATCTCGGCAACCTGCTCCTCATGTACGTGATGACGTGGGCCTATCTCGCCTTCATGCAGTTCCTGATCGTCTGGGTCGGCAACCTGCCGCGCGAGATCGCCTGGTACCTGCCCCGGCTGCAGACCGGCTGGGTGGCGCTCGGGGTGATCCTGGTCGTGTTCCATTTCTTCGCCCCGCTCGCGATCCTGCTCTTCCGCAGCGCCAAGCGCTCGCCGCTTCTCCTCGGCTCGCTCGCCGCCGCCCTTCTCGCCGTCCACGTCATCGACGTGTACTGGCTGGTGGCGCCTTCAGTGCGGCCGCTCGGCTTTCACATCGCCGTGGCCGACATCCTGGCTCTGCTCGCCGCGGCGGCGCTATGGCGGTTCGCCTGGAGGCCGGCGCGTGCCTGAGCGCAGCGACATCAGCCTGCGCGCTCTCGCCGCCGGCGCGGCGATCATCGTCGCCGGAATCGCGCTGAGCATTGGCGCCGCAGCGCTGCTGGCAACGCACGTGGCAAATGTCGAAAAACCGCAGATCGAAGGCGCCGCCCTGCAGACCGCTGCTCCGCAGGACCTCGCCTCCTTCACCCGCGAGAAGAACGCGCGCCTCGCCGGCTCCGGGCGCGTCGACGACCAGCACGTTCACATTCCGATCGAGCGAGCGATGCGCATTCTCGCCGAAAGACGCAGCCAATGAGGGTCGGGCTTCTTCTGCTGCTCATCGCGTTCGGCGCGCACGCCCACGCCCCCGAGGTCGACTTCGATCCCCATGCCGGCGCCCGGGTCCCCGATCTCGCCTTCCGCGAGGGCCGCCTGCGCGACTACCTCGGCCCGGCCCCCGTGGTGCTCGTGCTCGGCTACCTCGGCTGCGTGAATCTCTGCGGCACCACGCTCGAGGGCGTTTCGCTCGCGCTGCGCGACACCGGACTCGCGCCGGAGCGCGATTACCGCGCGCTCTTCGTGAGCATCGACCCGCGCGACGAGCGGGCCACGGCCGAACGGCGTCCGGGCTGGCATTTCCTCACCGGCGCGGCCGCCGCCGCGGCGCTCGCCGAAACAGTCGGCTTCCGATACGCCTTCGAAGCAAGCTCCGGGCAATTCGCGCATCCGGCCGGCTTCATCGTCCTCACCCCGCAGGGCGAAGTCGCGCGCTATTTCATGGGCGTGCGCTTCGACCCCGCCGAGCTGCGCAGCGCCATCGGCGAGGCGGCGCTCGGCCGCACGCAGAGCCCTTTGGAGCGGCTGCTCCTCCTTTGCTTCCATGACCCGGCGGCCGGCAAGCACACGGCCGCGGTGCTCGTCGCATTGCGCATCGCGATGGCGATGTTCCTCGCCGCACTGGGATTCGTTGCATGGCGCAACCTGCGGTGAGCGGCACGGCGCAATGGCTCCTTGCAGCGGCTTCGGACATCGCCGCGCGGGTCGACGTCCTCTTCTTCTCGCTCCTCGCGCTGACCGGGGCGGTGGCGATTGCGATTTTCGTGCTGATGATCGTCTTCTCGGTCCGCTACCGCGCGGGATCGCGGGTCGACCGCAGCAACCCGCCCACCAACGTGCGCTGGCTCGAGCTCGGCTGGACCTTCACGCCGCTCGCCATCTTCCTCGGCATCTTCGTCTGGGCGGCGGTGGTGTACGCCCGCTTCTACACGCCGGCGCCGGACGCCATGGCCATCTTCATCGTCGGCAAGCAGTGGATGTGGAAGGCCGAGCACGCGAACGGCCGGCGCGAGATCGACGAGCTGCATCTGCCGGCCGGGCAGCCGGTGCGGCTCATTCTGTCCACGGAAGACGTGATCCACAGCTTCTTCGTGCCGGCCTTCCGCATCAAGCAGGACGCGGTGCCCGGCCGCTACACCAGCATCAGCTTCACGCCGACCCGCGAGGGCGAGTACTGGCTGCACTGCGCGGAATACTGCGGGACCGACCACGCGCGCATGGGCGGCCGCGTGGTGGTCATGGCGCCCGCCGCGTTCGCCCAGTGGCTCGAGCGCGGCAATTCCAATCCGTCGCTCGCCGCCCGGGGTTTCGAGCTCTTCCGGCGCAACGGCTGCAGCGGATGCCATGCCGCCGGCTCGAGCGTCCATGCGCCCGACCTCGCCGGAGTCTACGGCCGCGTCGTGCATCTCGCCGACGGCCGCAGCGTCGTTGCGGACGAGGGTTATCTCCGCGATTCGATCCTCCTGCCCAAGCGGGACGTCGTCGCGGGCTACCAGCCGATCATGCCGAGCTTCCAGGGACAGCTCGACGAAGGCGAGCTCGCCGCACTCATTTCCTTCCTGAAGGAGAACAAGTGAGTTATCTGAGCGAAGGCTACAGCCTGCGCTCGTGGCTCACGACCCACGACCACAAGCGCATCGGCGTCCTGTACATGGTCGCGATCACCGCCTTTTTCTTCCTGGGCGGCGCGGCCGCGGCACTCATGCGCCTGGAGCTCGCGACGCCCGCCGGCGACGTGGTGAGCGCCGAGACCTACAACAAGCTCTTCACGATCCACGGCGTGATCATGGTGTGGTTCTTCCTCATCCCGTCGATTCCCTCCGTGCTCGGCAATTTCCTCGTGCCGCTGATGATCGGCGCGCGCGACATGGCCTTTCCGAGGCTCAACCTCGCCTCCTGGTACATCTACGTGCTGGGGGGCCTGTTCACCGTCGCGGCGCTGGTCGCGGGCGGCGTCGACACGGGATGGACCTTCTATACGCCCTACTCGACCACGTTCTCGGACACGAACGTGATCCTCGTCATCGTCGGCGTGTTCGTCACGGGATTCTCTTCCATCCTGACCGGCCTCAACATCGTCGTCACGGTCCACAAGCTGCGCGCGCCGGGCCTCACCTGGTTTCGCCTGCCGCTCTTCGTCTGGGCCAACTACGCGACCAGCCTCATCCTGCTGCTGGCCACGCCGGTGCTGGCGATGACCCTTGCGCTGGTCGCGCTGGAGCGCCTGTTCCACATCGGAATCTTCGATCCAGCGCTCGGCGGCGATCCGCTGCTGTTCCAGCATCTTTTCTGGTTCTACTCGCACCCCGCGGTCTACATCATGGTGCTGCCGGCGATGGGCGTCGCGAGCGAGATCATTCCCTGCTTCGCGCGCCGCCCGGTGTTCGGCTACCGCTTCATGGCCTACGCGATCCTCGGCATCGCGTCGCTCGGCTTCCTCGTCTGGGGCCATCACATGTTCGTTTCCGGGCAGTCCATGTACGCCGGCATCGTGTTCTCGATGCTCTCGTTCCTCGTGGCGATTCCCTCGGCGATCAAGGTGTTCAACTGGACCGCGACGCTCTACAAGGGCTCGATCGTGTTCGGCGCGCCCATGCTTTACGCGCTCGGCTTCGTGGGCCTGTTCACCATCGGCGGGCTGACCGGGCTGTTCCTCGCCTCCCTCGCGCTCGACGTGCACCTCACCGATACGTACTTCGTGATCGCGCATTTCCACTACATCATGGTCGGCGGCTCGGTGATGGCCTACCTCGGGGGCATTCATTTCTGGTGGCCCAAGATCTGCGGGCGCATGTATCCCGAGATGCTGGGGCGCATCGCGGCGCTCACCATCTTCTTCGGCTTCAACCTCACCTTTTTCCCGCAGTACCTGCTCGGCTGGCTCGGCATGCCCCGGCGCTACCACGAGTACCCGCCGGAGTTCCAGCTCCTCAACCTCTTTTCGTCCGCCGGCGCCGCGGTGCTCGCCGTCGGCTATTTCCTGCCGCTCGCGTACCTCGGCTGGTCCTTGTTTTTCGGCAAAACAGCTTCCAGCAACCCGTGGCAGGCGACCGGGCTGGAGTGGCAGACGGCGTCTCCGCCGCCGCAGCACAACTTCGAGCAGGAACCGAGCGTCGAACGCGGCCCGTATCAGTACAGCGTCAGGTCCAATGAGTACGGCAGCCAGGTCCGATAACGCGCTCTTCGGCATGTGGGCGTTCCTCGCGACCGAGGTGCTGTTCTTCGGCCCGCTCTTCTTCGGCTACGTGCATGCGCGGCTCGCGCAACCCGACGCCTTCGTCTCGGGCAGCCATCACATGCACATCGTGCTCGGGACGCTGAACACCGCGATCCTCATGACGAGCAGCCTGACCATGGCTTTGGCCGTGGGCGCCGCGCGGAAGGGGGGGCCGCCGGGGAGGTGGCTCGGGCTGACCGCGCTATTCGGCCTTGTCTTCCTCGGCATCAAGGCCGCCGAGTGGGTCATGGAATTCGGCGAAGCCGCCGGTGCGGCCGGCGGCGAGGCGCGCTTCTATTTCCTCTACTACGCGATGACGGGCCTGCACGCCGTGCATCTCGTCATCGGCCTCGGGGTAGTGGCGTGGCTGTGGCGGCATGCGAAGCGCTTCGATGCCGCGTACCACACGCCCGTCGAAGCGGGCGGCCTGTACTGGCACTTCGTCGACGTCGTGTGGCTCTTCCTCTATCCGATGTTCTACCTGCTCGAGCGCTACAGCGCATGACCTACGTCCTCACCTGGCTCGCTCTCATGGCGCTTCTCGCCCTGACCTTCGGCAGCTCCTACCTGCCGATGGGCGCCTGGAACAGCGTCGCCAACATGGCGATCTCGTGCGCCAAGGCGCTGCTCATCGCCGTGTTCTTCATGCATCTGCGGCAGGCGGGCGCACTGCTGCGCCTCGCCGCCTGCATCGGGCTCCTCTGGCTCGCGCTTCTCTTCGGCCTGAGCTGGACGGATTTCGGCACGCGGACCTCCTCGCCGGCGCCCTGGTCGTCACGCTAGCTTTTACTTTTTTCTCGGCTGGTAGCTGAATTTCTGGCCGCCGACGCTCGCTTCGTACATCAGCCCGCCCTCGGTGACCGTGAAGATCGCCATCCCTTTGGTGTATCCGCCGCCCTTTCCCGTCGCAGCCTTGTTCTCGCTGGCGCTGGCGCCCGCCGCCGTGCCGCTCGTGCCCGCCTGAGCCGATGCGCCCGCCGTGATGGCCACGGCGCTTGCCTGGGCGCCGAACTCGAAGTTGCCGCTCGTGAATGCGCCGAAGGCGGCCTTGTTCTGGAAAAAAATGATCTCCCTATACGCTTGCCCGCCCAGCTGTGCGCCTACGGTGACCTGCGTCATCGAAGTGTCGCCGACGTACTTGCCTCCGACGTAGACACGCCCCGAGCCGTGCGCGGCGCCGATCACGAAGGCGCCCTTGCCGATGGTCGGAAACACCGCGTAGCCGTAGCTCTTCTTGAAGAACTCCGCACTCTGGCCTGCATTGCGAAACACCTTGATGGCATCGGCGTATTCGTCGGCGATGGCCGGGCCGAGCGCAAACAGAATGAACAGGGTGAACGAGCATCTGAGCAGTCGAGCGCACATGACGGTACCTCCTGCGTCAGTTTAATATGGCGTGCAGAGGGGGTGTCCATGAAACGGGTTTGGCTCTTAGCAGTAGGGGTGGTCGCTTTTTGCAGCGCGGCGTCCGCCCAGAACTTCCCGACGAAGACGGTCACGGTCGTGGTGCCGTTTTCGGCGGGCGGGCCGACGGACACGATCGCGCGCATCATGGCCGAGCGGATGACGAAGAGCCTCGGCCAGACGGTCCTGGTGGAGAACGTCACCGGGGCGGGCGGCAACATCGGCGTCGCCCGCGTGGTTCGGGCGGCGCCCGACGGCTACATGGTGAGCATCGGCCACATCGGCCCGCACGTGATCAACGGCGCCATGTACCAGTTGCAGTACGACCTGCTGAAGGACCTCGTGCCGGTCGGCATGTTCGTGACCAACCCGCAGATCATCGTGTCGAAGAATGGCCTGCCGTCGAAGGACCTCAAGTCGCTGATCGAGTTTGTAAAGGGCAAGCCGATTGCCATCGCCACGGGCGGTGCCGGGACGCCTTCGCACATCAGCGGGGTCTACTTCCAGAAACTCACCGGCGGCGCGTCCCAGATCGTCCACTACCGCGGCGGCGCGCCGGCCTCGGCCGACGTCATGGCCGGGCACGTCGATCTGTTCTTCGACCAGGCGGCGAACGCGCTGCCGCAGATCCGCTCCGGCAAGGTGCGCGCCTATGCGGTTACTCAGAGCACGCGGCTCTCCGTCGCGCCCGACATCCCGACGGTCGACGAAGCGGGCATGCCGGGGTACTACATGGCGGTCTGGCAC
>Ga0247690_1000005_pt1 | contig 44990 bp, 74 predicted proteins | sample CNK31_metaG_FD_183035 | JGI IMG/M metagenome (GOLD analysis project Ga0247690, IMG submission 183035) | Soil microbial communities from Purdue University Martell Research Forest, Indiana, United States - CNK31 | ecosystem: Environmental > Terrestrial > Soil > Temperate forest > Bulk soil... | reverse complement strand
TCAGCTGCTTATCGATTCCCGAACCGGCTCGAATGCCGAGAGTTTCAGCGAGCTGCTTTACCTTTACGGTTGCCTGATCCAGCTTCTGCTTAGCGGTTGCCGGGTCTCCGTATTGCAGCATGAGAAAATCCCGCTGCTGCTGGCTGTGGCCTTTCCACCACTTGGTGTCCCTCAACTCCGCCTGGAACTTCTCGGCCGACCAGCCAGCCTTTACGGCTTCGTCGAACTTGTCCTTCAATTCCGGATTGGAATCCAGGAGCGTGGCAACGAATCCATATTCTTCAGCGGTTTCATCCCGAGTCTTGGGAGTTGAAGTGTCGCCACCCCCGGAAGAGGCGGAGGATGAAGAGGAAGTCTTCAGATTAGCGGGCGCCTTCTGCGCCCGGCCGTAAACACTATCCACGTACTGCTTAATGGAAGGTCCACCGGACTGAGATCGCGTGCTGTTGTAAAGCGTGGGGTCACCTGAATACCAGGCAGACGCGGCACCGCGGAAGCCGTACTTCTTGTAATAGCCTTCCATTCGGTGCCGGACAATCTTCTCCTGAAGTGCCGGAGAATCCCTGAACTGCTGCCATGTAATCGAATAGCCGAGAGCCGCCCTTGACCACTCGGGGATGTTGGCCTTCATGACCTGGTACTTACCGACTGCGCCGATCGAGTTCACGACCGAGTAGTTATTGCCGCTCTCCTGAATTCCAATGGACCACAGGAGCTGGTCAAGGCTCGGATCTGCCACCTTACTGCCCTCCCGCGATAAGCCCCATGTCGCGGAGGACTGAGGCACCAAGGTCCAGCGCACTATTTCGTGCGTTAGTTGTCGACCTCCATCGGGGGTCATTCCTAAGAGAAGATTGGAAATCAGTAAGAGACATGCCAGTAGGCTTTCCATCTTTACTCAGTCCATTCAGGGCGGAGCGAATGAGGGGATCATCCAAGCCCTTGGCGTTAGTCGGGAGTTCCAGCTCCTTGGCCATCATCTGCTCGTAAGGGCTGGCGATATCCTTCATCGTCATGCCCGAATCGATCTGAGTTTCATAGCCAGGGAATGCAGACTTTGCCTGCGTGCGGATCTGGTCTTCGAAGTCCTGCGTGGTGGACAGCTTACGAACGACCAGTTGCGCCTGGTTCTTGATGGCTTGGTCGTCCAGCTTGACGCCCATCTGGGCGGCATACTGCTTCATGGTGTACTCGTGCATACCAGCCTCGCCCTTGAGCGTGCCGTCCTTGGTGAAGCCGACGTACTGACCGAGGATGTTCCGCAGAGCGTCTTCGTCCTTATCGATGCCAGTCTTGATGGCAGACTCCACGATGCCCTTGAGCCGGTTGGCCGGGATGGCTGCACCGATCTCCGAGGCAAGCTGCTGGATCTGAATGGTGGCCGCGTTCACAGACGCGGTCCACGTTGCAGGGTCCGTGGTTTTCATGACCTGAGCCTGCCTGGCAGAGTCGGAAGTCTTCTTCCACCAGTCGGTATCCCTCAGCTCCGCCTGAAACTTCTGAGCTGTCCAGGTCTCGTCGACTGCTTGCTTGAACTTGTCCTTCAGTTCCGGAACGCCGTTCAGGAAGGCGTAGGACCAGCCGTAGTTGGCCGCCAATTCCTCGGGTGACATCTGAGTCTCAGTCTCCGTCGGGGCGTCCGCAGAGGACTGCCCAGCAGCCTTCACGCCATCCATGCGCCGACCGCCCATGAAGCGGTCCATGTAGTAGCCGGAGGTCATGTCGACCATCTCCACGCCCTTTCCGGGGCGTGGCGCGTGCAGCATCTTCCCGTTGCCTGCGTAGATGCCGACATGGTCGGGGCCCGCGGTTCCCTTGTCGGTGTCGAAGAACACCAGGTCTCCAACCCGGAGACCCTTCATTCCCACCGCAGTGCCCTGACCAATCTGATCGTAGGTTGTCCGATTGAGGTTGATGCCGAAGTGCTTGAAGCCTTCGACCATCAAGCCGGAACAGTCGACGCCCTTACTCAGGTCATTGCCACCCCACACGTAAGGAGTGCCGATGAACTGCTTCATGTAGTCGACGATCGCCTGTCCGTCCGCCACGGTTAACCTCCCATCATCTGCATCATCGCGTTGAAGTAAGTCGTTGCCGACTGGAACTTGCCGTACTCGGGGCCCTTCTTGGCCTGCTCGGTGATGAGCGACTGCCTGGCGGCGTCGTCAACGCCGCCTGAAGTGGTGGTATTACTGCTGACCTCTTCGCCCTTGTCGTTCAGGGTTGTGGTCGTGGTGGCCACGCCAGGATGAGCCTGCTCATAAGCGCCCATTGCGGTGCGGTACTTGGCAAGCTCTTCGGCCGTAGGTGCTCGACCAAGGACCTGAGTGAGTGTCTGAGTCGTAATGGCCCTGACGTCCTCAGGAGAGGAAAGGTCCACTCGGCTCTCCGTCGTAGTCTTGCTACGGGGCCCGATGTACTTGATCCTGTCGCCAGTGCGGGCGTCAAGGAGCCAGTCACCACTTTGATCCTTGACGGTGCCGAAGGCGCCAGGCTTCTGGTTGTAAGACTCCAGCACATCATTCGGAGACCAGTCCGTTCCGGACTTGGAGAGAAGCTGCGAAGCGTCCACCAGGTTGCCCCACGCCTGAATGATCTCAGGCATTCCCATGTCGGCGCTGAATCCCTGAGCCTTGTACAGGATTCCCTTGTTCACGAAGTCCCTCAGCTCTTTCTGGGACCACGTAGTGGGCAGTAGGTTTGCCTCATCGAAGCTCTTATAGTTCTTCGTGAGTGTCGAACCCTGGTAGCTCTGCCCCAGATAGACCTTGCTTGTGGGCGTTCCAGGCTGTGGGGTGAACACGCCCGGGGCCGAAACCCCGGGCGCTGTAACCGTTGATCCGCCACTGATGCTGATGCCATTGGACTGCAGGACGGAAGCCCCGCGAGAGTTCTGGTCCAATCCGAACTGAGACGGAATGGTTGGGTCGGCCTTCACTCCCATGATACCTCCTTATCCTTGCAAGTCGTCGCTTGACAGGTAACGGTTATACAGATCACTGAACTGAATGCTGCTGTTCATGAGGCCCATCTTGAACTGGTCCCATGCATAGCCGATATCCTGGGCTTCGCCCGAAGGCTGGCCACCCGCATCGTAGGACAGCTGCTGAAGTCCTCTAGACTGAAGAACCGCCTTGAAGTACCGGCGACCTTCCAGGTATTGCCTCAGCTTCGGGATATCCTGGCGTAGTGGATCCTGACTCAGCTTCTCGTCATTCACGGCCTTCTCGAAGGAGGTGATCCGGCTGGGAATCTTCCCTCGGTCTGTCACCGCGAACGCCTCACCCCATGCGGGATACTTGGCGGAGAGGTTGGCAACAAGCTGCTGCCTGGCGTTGTTGAACTGCTCGGCACCATTCTGGCTGTAGGATCTCAGGCCGTTGCGGATCAGAAGACTGTCAAGGTATCCCTTGCCTGCCTTGTAGTCGGACCACCCGGTAGAAACCTGGCTGTTCTCAATAGCCTGCTCCGCGGGAATCGCCTCACGAGTCTTGCTGGCGCCGAAGGACTGGTCCATCTGCTTCTGATACACCGAAGCGCTGAAGGCGCCACCGTTATAGACGTCGCCTACCCAGAACGCTGCCATATCAGGATCGGCAGTGATCTCATCCCTGTACTTCTCCGCCTGCCGGTCTGCGCTGATGGTGGCCGCAATGCCCATGCTCTTGGTGAGCGAGGCAGTGAAGACCGCATAGTCAGAGCCGTGTTCGGCGAGGAACCTTTCGGTTCCGTTCTCGGGGTCAGCCTTCCTCATGGAGGCAAGCTGGTCCACGTAGAACTGATAAGGCGAGCCTGTCAGGGGCGTCGACTTCGTCTGAGCCGGAGAACCCCAGGCTTCCAGGACATTCAAGAACAGGAACTGCTTGGCCTCATTCTCGATGTCCTTCTGGCTGAAGGTGTATCGCTCAAGGGCCCTGCGCTCCTCTTCCGGAGTCGCGTCCGGGTGAGCAGCGGTGAATGCCTGCTCACCGTCATGGAACTCCATCTGCTTACGCTGCCAGATAGCGGTGTAAGCCTTCTGGTATTCGACGTTGTCCGGGTCTGCGCCCTGGTAGTTGTCCCACATCGCCCTCATGTACTTGGGCGTGATTGCCTCCATGAAGGAACCCGAAGGCCCGTAAGGGAGAATCTTTGCCCACTGGAGGAAGTCGCCCGCCTGGGGCGACGCCTTGGCGATCTGAGTACCAGCGATCTGAACGATCGGTCCCGAACCCGGGTTGAACCAGGGATCTCCAGGCAGAATGGTGTTCAGTGCCTGAATCTTGACCGGCACAGAGCCACTGCCCTTCGACGCCCAAGGCGCCTTGAAGTGGAGCACCCTCTCCTCAATCGGGACGAAGTGCTTACTGAGGACCTTGCCCGTCTGCGGATCGTGGATCTCCGAGTAGCCGTGCTGGTCAACCAGATTGCCCTGGTTGTCCGTGACCATGTGAGCGGCCACTGGAGCGTTATAGATCTGAGCAATCCTGCCCAGGTATTCAGGCTTCTCGGCGATGAGCCCGCCCCAGCGGGCGAGTCCATCAGCATGGGCGGAGTAGAAGGGGGCGATGAACCGGAGTGCCTCCGATGCAGTGGTTCGCTGCGGGTCATAGACGATCTGAGTCATGTCCTTGCGGGCCAGCCTGTCCGACTGGTGCATCAGGTTCTCGATCTCATCCCGGGTCAAGGCTTCCGCCTTGCCCTGGCTCACTCGAACCTGGAGCTCCCGGTCGATCAGTTCCTTCATCCGCCCTTCCTGGAACTTAACGTATACAGGGTTGCGAGACATGATGGATGAAGGGATGGCGCCCAGTCGCTTGAAGCCGTTCTTGATGGCCGCGTCCAGGATGTTGCCAGGCTGGTGCTTACCCCACAGGGCAGTCTTGTCCAGAACCTCTTGGCCGTGGACGACCGGGAAGTCTCGCTCAGGGATTGCCCGCTGAAGGTCGGCCCTGGTGAGGTCATCACCGTCAAGCAGCTTCTGCCGCAGGCCAGTGTACTCAGGCAGGTACTTGTCCAGAGTCAAGCCGAGACGTTCAATCAGCTTGTCGACGTCCTTGCCCTGTCCGCCGATGTCCTTCAGGTGCTGCTTACCGGCGGGAGTCGAAAAGAACTCCCGAGCCTTGGCGCCTGTCGAGTCTTCCATCATCAGTCGGTAGCCATCATCCTGAGCGAACTGACGGTTCAGCGCGTTCAGCCATTCGACCATGTGCTGAGGCCGGTCCGGGGTGATGTAGTCCCAAGAGCCAGTGGCAATCAGTCGCTCCTTGTCGACAGCTTCGCCCCGAGCGAAGATGGCACTTGCAGCCACCTCGCCTTCAGCATCAAACTGCCCACGGCTGATCGGATTGTTCCACTCCCTTGAGAATGCCTGAGGAATCTGAACCCCCCGGTGCTCAAAGGTGCCCTCACCCACGCGACGCCCAGTGGAGGCGATTGCTCGCTGGAGTACGTAGTTCGAGTACTCGCCGAACTCGTCGATCACGTTCTGGTGGTCGCCGATGCGGTCGGTCAGGTCCTGGATCTTGGCATTGTGCTCATCAAGCGCAACCTGGGACCGAGGCGGAAGCGTCGACTTGCCTTCGTGATTTGCCAGGATCTTGTCACGCTTCGAGGTGAAGCGATTGAGCTCGGACTCAATCTTCGCCTGAGCTTCACGCTCCATCTTGATGCGAGCGTCGATGACCGGGAGTGCCTTGTTGACCCGGATCCTGCTGGTCTTCATGGCCTTGAGCTGACCCTGAAGCTGAGCCTTCTTGACGTTGTCGGTCTCGGCTGCAATCTCCTGCTGAAGCGTAGCCCTGCGAGCGTTGACCTTAGCGATCAGGTCCTCGTCTCCGAGCGCTACAACGCTCAGGCTGGAGTCCACGCCCGCGCCCGTAGTGGGCGCGTAGGAACCGGCACTGGTGGCCTTGCGGAGACCTCCCAGTTCACCGAGCTCTGCATTGATGTACTGGGCCCTGTTGAGCACGAAGTTCTTTGCGCCTGTTGAGCCACCACCGACGATGTGCGACATGAAGCCGAACTTGATAGCAGCTGCCGCCAGCTCCTCGGAAACCATTCGGGCCGTATAGGCGGGGCGGAGAAGTGTGGACGCCTTCCAGATGGTGTTGAAGCCATCGGAGAATGCGCGCATCACGTCAGCGCTGTTGCCACCCCACTGCCGCAGCTTCTTGATGCTGCCCGAGTGGCGCCCGATCACTCGGTTGATCTCCCGGATCGGGAGAAGCGAGTCGGTCTGGGAGAGCTGAGTCTTGGCCAGCGGGCTTACGGCCCAACCGATGCCATCCTCTACGTGGTCCACCGTTTTGCCAGTGTCGTCCAGCGCAGACGAGAATGCCTGCTTGGTGCCGAACCTGCTTGAACCCACAGTCTTCGACATGAGCTTGTTGACCGTGCTCTCAACGCCGACCTTCACCATGCCGTTCATGATGTTCGCAACCTCGGGATCAAGGCCATGGACACGCTGAGCGATGTGGTTGAGAACTTCCTCGTGGATCTCGTTGAGCGCCCTGGACTTGGCAGTCTTGTCGCCCGCCGTCATGTACTTGTCCAGCAGGGTCGCGCGCCGCTCAGCCCCCAGTGCGGGAACTTCTCGCAGCATCTCGAAGACGCGGTCGCCCGCGTCAATGTCGTTGTGATTGATGCGGCCAATCGGAGTCTTGTCGCCGAACGCCTGGACCATGCGGATCGGGGTTCCGTAGAACCCCTGCCGCAGACCCTCGGTGCTAAAGACGCCCCTGATGCCCGGAGCCATACGGCCCTTGCGGTCGGCGAACTTCCTCGCCACCTTGCGGGTGGCTGCGGACTCGGTGTTGAAGACGCCTCCACCCATGCGATATGCAGTAGGCAGGGAGCCAAACAGGTGAGCACCACGAACGGCAGTCGAGAACTCCTCTGCATCCTTGCCCAGGTTCTCGGCAAGTGCGGTGCGGAGCATCGTGCCGATACCCTCAGTGCGAGCCAGCTCCTGGTCGATCAGGTCCAGCTTGGCAGCCTTCCAGGTGTTGGCATCCTGAGCGAAGGCCCGGGACACCATGCCAGCCGCATTGATCTTAACCCTCGGCTTGGCTGCAACAACGGCCTTGGCGGCCTGCTCGTGAAGACTGAGGATTTCGGGGTTCAGGGTTGGAGCTATACCCGGATTCTTCAGGGCAGTGCCAGCCGGAACCTTGATGCCCTGCTTCTCTGCAAAGTAGGCGAGCAGCGCCGGATCGAAGCTGGCAGAGTCCACAAGCTTGCGGTTGTCTGCTACACGCCCGATGTTGTCCAGAACGTTGGAGCCCTTATCGACAAGCTGAGCAGCCGCTCCCGTGTCACCCGCGAAGTACTTGTACATCAACGGCATGTCTTCACGTGCCGTGGTGGCGAACACCTGGGCGATCTGGTTCTTGGCCTGAGCTGGGCGACGACCGCGACCGAAGATCGGATGCTGTGCAATCTCTGCAGCAGTCTTCCGCTCCGCCCCGTTGATGCCGGGGCTGGCAATCCAGTCGAAGAAGTCCGTCATGTTCTTGCCCTTGGCGACATCCTCAACAGTCTGGGGCTGCTTGCCTGCAAGCTTCTTGGCTGTGTTGACGATGGCGCCCTGGTCTCGGACCAGGGTCCCTCCACGCTCTGCGAACTTGACAGTTCGAATACCCTTGAGGATCGATGACGCGCCCATAGTCAAATAGGTCGTGGGGTCAGCTTCAATCTGAATCATGAAGTCGGTGGCGCCAGTGCCCACGGTATAGCCCCAGCCGGTCTTGTCGCGCCAGTAGTCCGTGTCATAAAGGAAGCGCTCGGTATTGCGATTGACGTCCTTGCTGGCTGTGCGCATGGCTGCACCAGCACCACCAGGAAGCTCAATGTTGGTCAGGGGAATTTTGCCCTGTCCGGCCTCGGTCAGACCTGCGTTGTACAGGGCCTGTCCAGGACTGATGTTCTCGGCCTTGTCGTAAGCGTCGCTCCACTCAGACCTGTCGAACAGCTGTCCCCAGTCGCCAGACGTGTTGGCCTTGGCGGACTGAAGAATGGCGGTAGAGAGAGGCTGGGAGACGGCGTTCGAGTAGAGCCAGTAAGCACCGGAAGCAAGCTTGTCCACCGGATACCAGACTGCCTTGCCGACTGGCATCAGCACGTTATCCTGAACCTTGTCCCAGATGCCGCCACTGACCGAGTTGGCTACGTCGTCAGCCTTGTCGAAGCCGTCCAGGATGGCGCCCAGGAATCCGGAACGCTTCTTCTGAACCTTCTGCTTGACCTGGTCGTACTCATCCTGCTGACGGGCCTGCTGGTCCTGATCGAGAAGGCTTGTCGGCTGCGCATTGGCCCCAGTGAAGACCGAGTCCGGAACGGTTGCAGCCTCAAGAGCCATCGACGGGTCTGTGTACAGCGCCTGACTGGCGCTGGCCATGTTCGTGTCCCACCAGCGGCTCATAGGACCTCCTCTTACATTCCTAGGTTGGACTTCAATGCTCGGACAGCGTTGCGTGCTGCATCGCTGGAGTTGGGCTGGTCTGCCATGAACATCAGGGCTGCCATCCATGACTGGTTGCGGCCAGTCGCCGGATCCTGTGGCGGAGGTGAAATGGCCTCCATGCCAGCCCCGGGACCTAGCGCTGCGCCATCGGTGACCGGTACGTCAGGTTGCGAGGTAGGCTCGCCAAGTCCGATCGCCTCAGGGCGCATGGCTCCCATCAGGGAGCCTATGTCTGAAGGAACTCCAGGAGAGGACGCCATCGGGGCGCCCGCTCTGAGATCCTGAAAGTCTGCGTTCTCTCCGTAGCCTGCGTTGGGGAGATTCGTGTTGGCGTTGCTGACTGCCTTGTCCGTGCGCTGACTGAACTTGCCAGGGCCGGAGACGGGTTCATTCGCCATCGAAGCCTCCAATCGCTTCCTCGAAGTGTTCCTGGTCAATCAGGTGCTCCCGGTGCTGAGCTGTGGCCTCTGTCACTTGGCCCACAAAATCCGCAGTCTCCAGGAGCACCTGAGTCACGTAGTTCAGACCGAGTACGAGATAGGTCATCGGCCCATGCTTTCGTGCCAGTCTGAAGCTGATGCCTTCCTCGTTCATGTCAGTCCTTACAGGTTTCCGGCAAGCGGCTTCTGCATTGTGGCGCCGCCGCCGCCGGTGATCGGAGTGTTGACGATGACCGTGGTGTTCCAGAGCTGGTTGACGTTGTCCGTCTGGTGACGGCTGTCGCCCTTGGCCATGGACTCCATCGGCATCTGAAGCATTGCGGGCAGGGTCTGCCCTTCGGTCGCCCAGGCGTTGACTGCCTGGTGGTCACCAGCGAAGAGCCCGCTGGTAGGGATCATGTCCATCTCGGTACCGGTTGCCATGTGATCCTCCTAGATCGCTTGCTGGCGTGACGTCTTCACGCTCATGTTCGGCTGACCCGAAGAGGTCAGCCCCGCCAGGGCTGTCTGCAAGTCCATGCCCTGTGGTGCCTGCATGGCCCCTGAAGGCCCCTGTGGGGCTCCGCCAGGTCCTGCCGGGCCTCCACCCCCAAGCATCGCTTCCAAGGGGTTCTGGGGGGCTTCTGCGCCCTTCGGCGGAGTGAAGACCTTGAGGACTGCATCCTGGATGGACTCGCCCTTCTCTCGGAGCTTCATCATGTCGGCCAGCCGCTTGAGCGCTTCGACCGGATCCTGCCCCTGCAAGGCCATCTGCGGGATGGCCTGCGCGTAACCCATCATGCCCTGCTTGATCGCATCGACCATCTGTTCATTGTCGATCTGGATCTGCATCTGAGCGACGTCGATCTCCATGGGCAGCTGCCGCTGGAAGAAGTCGCGGGAGATGAGTTGGTCGCCTCGAAGCTGGAGGAGACCTACGATCGCCCTTGCGGGGTCCTGTCCGGCAGCGAAGCCGTAGGTAACATCCACGGTAGTATCGCCAGCGATATCCTTGCTGGGGATGTAGGTCTCCTCGAAGGGAGTTCCCTGTACCGTTCCGCGGATGGTCTTCTTGTCGTTGCCCCACAGCTTCTCGTCCATGACGAAACAGAGCTCGATGGCAAAAGCCATCGTCTCGGCAAGCACAGACTGTCCGGTTGCGATGACGGTGTTGAAGCCACCCATCAGCGCCTGGACTCCCCGGCCCGTAATGACCGAGGCATCCATATTGCCGGACCGGGCCTCAGGAGTGCGCGTTCCGACACGCAGCTCCTGTTCGAGCATGGCGCCTTCTTGGAATGCAGCACTGGGCACATCGATGCCGACTCGCCTGATCTTGTCCGGGGAGTCCGTGCGGATGATCGCGTCGTCGCCGAAGTTCATCTTCTGGACGTCGCGAGGAACGGCAAGCGGTGCTCGCACTGTCTTCTCGGTAGCCTCCAGTCCCAGCAAGGCCATGCGGGCCTTGGCGAGCTGAACCCAGATGGCGTCGTCATAGGCGCCGCGGGTTTCACCATCGAAGCCGGGGCGTTCCCCGACTGCGACCATGACCCGTTCCATCGGGTTGGGCATCGAGCTGACGAGCTGGTTGCCGTGAGCGGGGAGGTACATGACCAACTGGTCTGCGTCCTCGTACTGGACAACTTCAATCTTCCGCTCCGCCCAACCCTGGGAACCTGACATGCTCTGATTCTCGGGGCGGAGGGTGCGGAGGAGGTGCGGATACTTCGTGACCAGATGAATGGCCTCTTCGGTCCACACCCGGCTGAAACTCTTGAGGCGACCGAAGAGGTCCTTCTCGATGTAGGTGCCCATGGGGTTGATAACCCTGATGTGCGGGCGCTTCATCTCGAAGTCCGGCTCGATCTTGTAGATCACCGTGGCATAGGTGCCGTAGTAGTCGGCTGCTACGACCTGGCGTCCGGCCCTGAGGCCGGACTCCTGTACGTAGTGATTGGCAATCTTGGTTCGCTTGCCCGAGAAGTTCTTGGCCTTCTCGGTTGTCTGCCGTCCAGCTGAACAGTTGATGCTAGGCATGGCGCCCATCACCTCTGCCGTGTCACGGGCAGACGTATCGATCAGGTTGGCAACGATCGGCCGCGGCCACGCTTCAGGCATAGAGCCTGGCATGACGTTGTCAACCTTGCCGGAGCGGACGTCTGCGACATCCCGCCTGCGCTGATCGCGTTCGGAGCTGGCACGGCGCAGAGACTCTACTCGCTGGCTAATGTGTTCGAGGGTCCTGGCCATGTTGCCTCCGATTACTTAAGCTTTGCCAGAATGGCGTCCAGCTTCTTTTCGATGTCCAGCACTCGCTGGTGCATGTCCGGCACGTCACCGGTCAGCTTCGGGTTCTTGTACGTCCACGGCTTCTGAGCAAGTCCCTCTTCGATTCGCTTCAGCCGGGCATCCTGCTCAGGGGTCATGTCGGTGTTCACCTTGTCTATCGATCGGGGAGTCGAAGCCTTCACGGGCTCGAACTTGCCGGACTTCACGAGGGCGTAAAGAGGATCTCCGGGGCAGGCGGTTGCGTAACCGTCCCGGTGCCCCTTGATCTCCTTACCCGCGCCGTGCTCGCGGAGATATTGGATCGCCTCCCTTACTCCAGTGACGACGGCTTCCGTGACGCTGTGGTCGTTGGTGCCGTAGAGGACGCAGACGGAGTAATGAGCCCTGTTAAGAGCCTGGTTTCCGTTCGCTGCGGTCTGGTGTCCAGGACCACGGCCCTCCAGCACATAGCCGTGACGACAGACGCCCATTGAGTACGCGATGTCACTGTAGCCCTCCTTCGTGTTCGCGAGGTGGGAGTTGCGAATGCCGGTCCAATAGGACTTGCAGTACGCGTGGTCTCGCACCGGCGAGACCGTTCCTTCGTAGTGGACCTTGACCCCGAGGGGGTTGCCCACCTGGGCTCGGGCCGCCGTAGCGGGCCAGCCCAAACCCTTGCGGGAAATGAATCCCTTGCTGAACGTCGTCATCCCCACCATTCTCCTGATCCTTCAACCGTTGCAGCCTGCGACAGGAAGTCCAGGTCAATGGTTACGTTGCGCTGCTTGTCGCGCTCGGACTGGTATTCGTTGTTCAGATGGAAGATGCCCTCAATGTTGTTGACGATCTCGCGGGCCTTGGTCTCTGCGAACCACAGGGCCATGACCGTGTCCTGCTTGGCCTTGGACTGCGGGAACCAGGTGACCAGCTGCTCAACGAGAGCCTTGACACCTTCCTGCTGACTCCGGCTCGGAAGCCGGATCAGCCCCTTGCCCTCCAGGGCGCCGTCCCAGAGCATCGACATGGAAGCGACACCGAAGTCAATGTCGTTCTTGTTGTTGCCTGTGAAGTGCTCTCGGAGGTGTGTGCCGTGGGAGCCGAGGAAGTTCCGGAGTTCCCGGTTCTGCGTGACCATGAGGTTCATCGCGTTCTTCTCGATGACCCATTCGTTCACGTGGTACTTGACGGTCCACTCTTTGATCTTGTCGAAGAGGTCATCTGGCTTGCAGTTGGGACGGGTCCATACGTCCAGGACCCACCGCACTCCGGACACGCGATCGACACCAAGGATGACGGCAGCGGAGTGTCCTGTGATGGCAGGGTCAAAACCTCCAATGACGTAGAGACCGTCCATCCCGTTCGACCTATGTCCCGGTGCTCCACGCTGCATGAAGCCAGCGGCTCGCATACCGTCGATAGAAGCCGCAACCTTGTCGGGCGGGAAGATGGCATCTGCTGTCACCTGCTCCTGCTGGTAGACCATCGCCCAGTTCTGCGAGGACGACGTTGCGCGTCGTCTTGCTAGGGCTTTTCCTGAGTGCCAGGGGTAGAGGCCGTCTGCGTTCTTTTGAACCAGTCGTCTTGCTCCCAGCGACACCGGGGGTCGGTTGGTCCAGGGTGCGAGAACATGCCAGTCGTCAGGGTCGTCAGCGAACTCCAGGACGGCAGGCTGAGTGAGGTAGGTCCAGGGAGACTCTTCGTCCTGCCCGTACCACTCAGGCTTCTGGATCTCGGAGTAGAGCTCGACAGGAGCCAGTCGGGTACCCACCAGAAGGAGGGTTCCCCCAGGATACGAGAGCCGGTTGATGACTTCTCGCTGAATCCAGTCGATCTGCTTCTCGAACTCATGGGCGTTCTTTCCCGTCACCGTGTCGTCAAGGATGATAAGGTCAGCTCGGTTACCGTAGATCTGACCATTCATGCCAAGGGCCTGTACGGTCGGAGTCGCCTCGCCCGAGTCTCGGCTCTCTGCGTTGATGTAGATCGCGTCAGCAGTCCAGGAAGCGCTGTTGGCATCGAAGCCGCCGTTGGGGGCGAACTCACGCTGAAGCTTCTTGTACGACTGGTTGGCCCCAGCGAGGCGATCCTTGATCGCTCGCAGGAAGCGCTTGGCCATCTCCTGAGTCTGAGACACCAGGATGATTCGGATGTTCGGGTCCTGGCAGATCCTGTAGGTCACGTAGTTCACGGTGATGGTCGTGGACTTCGAATGCTCCGGCGGAGTGTTGACGATGACCATGCCGGGGTCACCAGGCTTGTACACCTGGGACGGATGCAGGTCCCGCGGCTCACGGCCTTCAAGGATGTCGTACCACTGGAGCTGGTGCCAGAAGAGCTGCGTGTCCAGGTACTCCATGCAGAACTCCGGGAAGTCCGGCATGTTCGCCCGGATCTCCGTAGCGGTCTCCGGGTGAGCCATGAGCTTGACCCGGTCCATGTCGGCCCGGAAGTTCTGGTCACTGTTCCGCCAGTACTGAATCGTGTTGGGGTGAATCCCCAAATCGTCAGCAGCCTGCTTCTGAGTCTGACCGAGCTGGAGGTACTTGAGTACCGTCTCCTTACCCGCCCTGACTTTGGGGTCGCCGCGAGATCCGCTTCTGGCATTTGATTCAGGTCCGGCTTTAGGCCGGACCCGGGCTACCGGAATCTTCTTGTGCTGCTTCCCGTCCTCGGTGACATAGACTTTCGCCATTCGCCAATCTCCTTAATAGATCTGCACGATTCGTGCTTCGCACAATCCGTGCGGAACCACCAGTGGTTGGCGGAGGAATATCCGGCGTTAGCCGTAGGCCCCTTTATAGTACTCAATACTTGAGAGCTCTACGGGAACCCCCCTAAAGGGGGTTCCCTGAAGTACTCAATCTTTTAAAGTCTTTAGAGAACTACTTAGACTGTTCGGTCACTTCGTTCCCTCACTACTGGATATACCCGTCACCTGGCCGTCAAGTGACGTTGCTTGACCAAACCTTTACCAACTATCTACGGGGAGTCACATAGACTCCCCTCTTTGGTAACTCTGCGTAGACTGTCTGGACTGTTGCCCTGTGATCCATGTTACATCTGGAAGGGGTCTCACACACACACACACGGCCCCGATTAAACATGCCCGGGTCAACTTTATGCAGGCTGAAGAGTTTATCGAGAAAGCCTTGGGATGTGCAGCCTTCAAGCCTAAAGTCTTCAGCTGTGCATTCCACTCCGCCTAAGTCTTTCAGCCTGCACACTTGCATAGCTACATAGATAGGTGGCCCATGCAATCTATATAGATTGTGCACAATCCAATGGCAGTCCATTGAATTGAGGGCCCATGCAATTGTTCATATCCATGAATGGCGGATAAGTAGCTGAACGCAGGGATATCCATGAATCTGCCTGGATTATCAAGGCTAAGCGGGCGCTTAGGCATGGATTTGAAGGAGGGGGACTATTGTCACCCTGACGAGAAGGGCAACAGTAAGGACCACCACAGCCCACCAACCCTTACAGGCAGACCCTTAGATCTCATGATCTTTCGACCAATCTGCCTTCAGAACGCAGGGCATCAGGCCCTGCGACCATGGATTCCAAACAGCCTGCTTATGTATCAAGGCTTGTAGTGCATAGGACATTGAAGGACAAACCCTTTAGAAAGTGCTTTCTTTCGTACTCATCAGTAACCACCTCGCGAGGGCTGTTTCGGTAAAGAGCGAGTCAAGAGGCCATGAGTTTCCAAGATTCTTTAGAAGGCCATCAGCCCAGGTCAGCGGCCCTTTGCGCCCTCCTGTAGGTCGGGCTTTACCTACCTTTGACTTGTATGGCAAGCGCTCACTGCCGTTGAGATTCTCCCTGTCAGCACGACCCGAGCACACAGCGGGGCGTGAGGGCGCAGGGCGCAGGACAGGCCCGAGCGCCTCTGGCTTGAGAACTCAACAGCGTGCCAACACACCAGCGGGCAGATCTATGCCCATGAGCCCGATCCTTGGGCGCCAGGTGGAGTCGAGAGGCGCTTGTACAGGTCGCAGCGACATGCGGGTGAGAAGCGTTGCACTGACGCTAGTCCGTAGCCCCTACGGGAGGGCAGGACGTCAGTGGCGTGATGGACACTCCAAGCCTGGTCACACAGCAAGACGCGGGGCAGCACCATTACCCGCAACACACACACGTTGGCACGCTGGTAGCAGTGCTCCCTCACGGGTCGCACCGCGCCGAACGCTCCAGGATGCCCCCTCACGCTCTCTCAGGTGGGCAGGCGACCTGGGGCCACTCGGTCAGGTGAGGCAGCGTCCAGGGGGCCCTGTAGTGGCAGGACAGGGACACGTAGTCGGTGTCGTGGCGGGTTCTCTTCGGAGGGCTACAACAGCCTAGTCAAGGCTTTCAGAGCTTGGCGCAGACAGGATGGCAGACCGCGTTCACAATCCCTGAAATGAACCCACGTTCCTTGTGAATTCAATAGTGAGCAGCGTGCGAGCCCCTCGAACATGAGGGCAAGCGCATCAGGTGCCTGTCGCCATGACAGCATCCGTTGAGCTCGCGGTGAGCGCCCTAGATCAAGTAGGTAGCGCGACAGTCCGTAGGCAATGGGTGTCCAGCCCCTAGCCGTCGCTTATCCCTTGATTGGGATGACGGGTAATGCTGGTAGCGACGCGGCCTGATCGAGTTCGCACGCATCCTCTCTCTTTCCCTAGCTATACAGTGCGGGAAGGGCGCTTGGTGGTCCTTGTGGCCGTCTTGAGGCCCTTCCCGTGGCTGTAGGCGCACGGCTCGATGCCGTGCGTTTAGACAAGGGAGAGAGACATGTTTGAAATTACGGTCAAGTGGCCTGATGGTCGAGTGATCACTCAGGGCGGCTGGGAAAGGGACGTGGCCGACCTGTACGCCGACATTCTGTGGGCGTGTGGTGCGGACGACGTCAAGGTCACCTGCACTTGCGGAACGTGCGAAACCTGCACGGACCGCGCAGCGTGGGTATGGGGGGACTGACCATGGACACGTTCTGCGAAGAACGCATGAACCGGGAGCTCAGTGAGCTGGAGGACATGGACCTCATCACCTCCGCCAGCAACCAGCTGTACACCACGCAGAGTGAGGATGAGTCGTGATGCTCAACCGCCTGATTGACAGCGCAACCCTCGAATGCTTCATCACTCGGGAGGAAAGTGTCGGCGCGATAGCCGATGAATGGCTGGCCGCCGGTGCGGAGATCAGCCTCTGGGATGACCGCGAGGAAGGCACCTACGTGGTCGCCTGGTGGCCCGTCGCACAGGAGTGGGAAGTGGCTTTCGCGGCCAATCGATACGTCTACTGAGACCACTCGGAGCGCTCCCGAAAGGGAGCGTTGCGACGGCATCTCAGCCGACAAAGGGAGAGAGATCATGGGCTACATCGAGCGCGAATTCAACAAGCTGAGCGGCTCCGACATGCGCGTCAAGGTGACGTCCAGCAACGGGGAGACTCGCTGGCTGAACGTCACTCAGGAGGAAGCTCACACAATTGAGCTGATCCTGATGGAGCGCGAGAGCGAGGACGAATCGTGATCCACTACGGAGAAAGCTTCACCGCATGCGGGAAATTCAACTCCGCCGACGATGACGTGTCGCTGCGACCCACTGAGGTTGACTGCGAAGATTGTCTGATCATCATCAGCTTCTGCAACTGTGACGCTTGCGTCTGAGACCACTCAGAGCGGCCCCTTCGGGGGCCGTTGTGACGGCATCTCAGCCGACCAAAGGGAGAGAGACATGATTGAGTATGAAGCGATCATGATCAGTGACTACGGCACGGACGTCATTGTCTCCGCCTGGGGCAACTCCCTGGAGGATGCAACCGAGCGTGCCACCGAAGCCATTCAGGGCTTTCCCGGATGGACTGTCACCCTTTCCGGCGCTATTCGCACCCAAGAGGAGATCTGATCATGACGCACGAACAGTGCCGACACTTCACCGTCGACGGTTCCGCGTACTGCGACCGTTGCAAGGATGAGTGGTACCTGGACAGCGTGTTCGAGATGAACGGGCACGTCTACCAGGTGTGGCAGTTCTTCGGATTCACGGAGTCCGGCGACAGTATGTACATCGTCCGGCGGATGGATGGCAGTGGCACCATTTACCTTGACACCGCCGCCATCGATGAGCGCCTGGGGCAGAAGCCGTACTGGCTGCCTCAGCCGTGCCACCACGACGAATACTGATGGCCTTCCTGGCCCTTGCGGGGCTCGTCTGGTTCATCGGCTACCTGTACCGCACCGTCTGAGACCTCCCGGGAGCGGCCACCCTTGAGTGGCCGTTGCCACGGCATCTCAGCCGAATGAATGGGAGAGAGAACAATGGCGCAGCGAATCACCAGGGGCATGCTTCAGAACGCTGTGGACGCCTACGTTCGCACGCTTCAGGCGCATGACCTGCTTGACGGCGGCTTGCAGTACACCGAAGGCACGCCCAGCATGGGCATTCCGTGGTCTATTCGGTACGTCGGCATGGGCGACTCGCCCATTGGCGTCGATTACGGCGTTTTGGGCCACACCGCCCGCGAGGCTTTCGACCGCCTCCACACCATCATTCGCACACTGAATGACATCAAGCTTCGCAGCGAGAGTGTCTGAGACCAGCGTGAGGCGGCCCTCCGGGGCCGCTTGACTCGGCATCTCAGCCGACAAAGGGAGAGAGAACAATGAGTGTTGAACTGGGCAAGGATTTCGAGGTCCGCGTGTTCGCCCCGTATGTCTTCGGTTGGCGTAACCACGCAATCGCCATTTACACCGGCCTCAGCAAGGCTGGGGCGTACCGCGTTCTGGGTCGGTACGACAGCACCAACAAGACGTGCTACACCTACCTGGACGGAAAGATGGTGAGCATCTGATGGCTAAGTACACAGGCCCCATCTTCAAGTCCTGCGACCGTTGCCCGAAAGAACCCAGCCAATTGGTTGTGTTCTTTCATGACCACCACGAAGAGGTCCTCTGCTTCACGTGCTGGAAGCCCCTGACGTGGACCGGGGGAATCGGCGTCGGTGAATGCAAGGTGTTCAGGTGGATCAACAAGTACGGCAAGCTGCAGGGCCTGCCGGGCGCCAACCGTCCATGACCACTCGGAGCGCTCCCGAAAGGGAGCGTTGCGACGGCATCATGGCCACATGATGATCGACAAAGGGAGAGAGAAAATGGCTACCACACTTGAGCGTGTGCAGGCTGGCATGGAATTCCTGGACGACATCCGGCCCGGATGGCGCGGAGAGATTGAGCGCACCATCCTGGATCTCGGCAGTCAGGAGGACTGCATCCTGGGGCAGCTCTACGGGCACTACATGGACGCTCTGCCGCTCATCGGCCTGTATGGAGACCGTAAGCGGCAGACCGCCTACGGCTTTGAGCTCACCGGGGAGCAGCTGAACGCCTGGAATCACCAGGAGGACTACGACAACCTCACCGCCGCGTGGGAATACATGCTCGACAGCTGAGACCACTCCGAGCCTTCGGGCCGCTTCGGCGGCCCGTTGGTTGGGACGGCATCTCAGCCGACAAAGGGAGAGAGAATGAGCGACAACATCGAACTGTGGCAGTCCATCGAAATGGCCTCCCAGAAGTTCGACCGCGGCCTGCTTACCGAGGACGACTACGACGCAGCCCTTTTTGGGCTGGTCAACACGGACATCGAGCGGCGCCGGAATGCCGCGAAGCGATTCCACATCCGGATCACCAATAACACCAAGGGTGAGTACCGCTACGGAACCACGGAGCACTTCGTGGACACCGAGGCGGAAGCGACCACCCTCTGGATTGAGTGGTCCAGCCAAGACATCGCGCAGTTGAGCTCGGTGAAGGTGGACAACGCCACCGTCGACGGGGCCATTCTTCGCCCGTCAAGGCCCGGCGACCCCTCCGTCGTCACCATCTTCACGGTGGTTGACAGGAGCGGTGAATCATGAGGCGCAATCAGGCATTCCGCATCGAAAAGCGCCACTACGCCACTTGGGGCGTGTTCGAGGTCAATGCAGAGGGTCAAGAGGTTTGGCTGTGCCGTGAGTACCACGGTGACGGCAGTCTCTACGCGACCGCTGCGGAGATCGAGCAGCACCTAGAGAACTACCCCGCAAGGGTGTGGGATCTCATGTTCTCGGAGGAGGATGAGTCATGGTGAATCACGTGGATTACCCGCACTGGCCCGGAACGCTGTACGACTGCTACGCCTGTGAGGTGATCATGGCAGACGAAGAGAACGACGAAAACACCGCGCTTGACTGGGAGCTGGACGACGAAACTCTGTAGCTAAGCTGAGCGCACGGCCTCCGGGCCGTGCGTTGAGACGGCACTACAGCCGATCAGAACAATCAAGGGAGAGAGAAAATGTGCTGGAAGTGTGACTCGATGGGCGACATGAACCCCGCCGAGAACGGCATCTCCGACCGCAACAACGTTCGGCAACTGGACTCCAAGCAGCCCTACATGATCACCTACGTAGGACCTTGGGCCGTTCAGACCGAACTGGTCGTGGATGACGACACGGAGCCGAGCCCCGAGCTGGTTCGGGAGACCGCAAAGCTGGTGGCCCGCGCCATGGTTGGCGAGGACGTCAGCGCCGAGGCGGAAGCGCTCAGGAACACCATCCCCCTCCGGGGCAAGTCCTTGGTGCACAGGGTGGGTGAGGGCACCATCTCGGACGCCCACCCCAGCGGTCGCCTCAACACGGCCAACATCGATCACGTCGAAACGGCGTTGCCCGGTGACGACATCAATGGCGACGGAGGCATGCAGGCTCTGCATGCACGCCTGGTCGACCTGTACTATGAAAAGAAGTAGTAGTTCCTAGTGTTCATTGAGCCACCCTCCCTTCAGGGAGGGTGGTTGACTTGCCCAACTAGGGGCTGATCAAGGGAGAGAGATGCGATTTTCTTCAGCAATGGCAACCGCTAGCAGCCTTCTTGGTGTTGTCGGGGTCCTGGGGCTGATCTACGCGTTCACCACACCGGGGAATCAGATTCTCGTTTCCCTGGCTGGTGGAGCGTTCGTCGGCTACAGCATCTTCTTTGCGGGAGTCGCAGCAGTCGCAAGGCACAAGGGTAACTAGCAGTACGCCCACCCTTCGGGGTGGGCGGTAAAGGATGCATGAGGTGCCGAACATAAGTAGGCACTTACCTAGGAGCGCACGCCTATGATGGTAAGAACTTCCCCTCATGCATCCCTTTCCGCCCATCTAGTGGAGGTACCATGAATGACGTCAGGGTTGTCGATGCACCTGGCTACGCGGATTTCGATGGCGTCCTCCTGATGGAGGTTTCGTCTGTCGACAACCGGCCGATGAGCGTTGTCGGCTTTGAGTGGGAGGGAGTTCGAGACTTCGAGCTCTTCCCCTCCGAGTTCGTTCACCCGATCGAAAAGTAGGAGAGAAAACCGCCCTGCCTCTTCGGGGGTAGGGCTTTAAGTCGACAGGAGACCTCTCTCCCTCCTGTCGGCCTATGGCCCTGCTACGAAAGGAAGCGTATGCACTACGTGAGCGACGACGTCAACCTGACCGAACCGTACATAAACTCTTACAGGTTCGAGGATGGTGAGCTCCCCCAGGCTCAGGCGAAGGCTCTGGAGTTGGCGCAGATCTACCCCAACACCGAATGGTACGTCCACAAGTCGGTGACCACCACGCGGCCGGTGTTCCGCGCCATCGGGCGAGTGACCATGGAGAGTGAGACGATTGACCCTGCCGACCAGAGCTAAGCAGGTCGAATGGCTGGAGGAACTGATCGACAAGGGGGCGGAGGATGAGGAATCCCTCACCAAGTTCTGCCGCCGGATCGTTGACGGCTTCCATGGCATGCTGACCAAGGACGTGAAGGCTGGCACGCCCCCTCTCCATGAGGGGGCAGTCTTCAAGTCTCCATTCACCACAAAGGTCCACCTTGTTGCGTGGACCAATGGCGAGCACGCATGGATTGTCTCGTCAGACTGCCGGTTCGGAGACTTCGCACCACTGGATTCTCCGTACTGGAAGTATACCGAGTACACCAGGTCCGACCCGGAACTCCTTCGCAAGAACGAGGAGTGGCAGGTCGGCAACATTGTATCCAGGAGTCAGCGCTACTACCACGGCAAGGTCATTGCCGTAGGGAACAAGTGCGTATTGCTGGAGGACCTGGCAACCGGGCAGATCCAGCCCGATTCGAACGAGAACATGAAGAAGTATTACGTGAAGGTGAGGAACAGGTAATGGACTACTTCCCTAAGGTGGGAGAGGTCATCCGTCGGTCTGGCAGTCGCAGCCGCTGGCTCTACATCGGAAGCGTGGAGGGGTATTTCTACGTCGTGCGAGAAGGGCACCACAACAACGTTCGGCTCTATGAGGACGACGAATTGAAGAATTGGGAGCTCGCTCCTGAGCCGTTCTTCGAGGAGGGGGAGACGTATCGCACCATGGGCGGCAACGAGGTCTACATCCACCACGTCACCGCGGCAAAGGTGAACGGCGCTCCGCTGGCACTCGCAGAGAACGTGAAGACCGGAAACACCTTCACGCTCAATCGGGCGCATGTTCGGGCGTACGACGTGAAGTAACCAAAAAGGCCCGGCACCGGAGTGCCGGGCCTTGCTGGTCATCCGTTGTACTGCCGCTCCGTCAAGATCTGGGAACGATCACTGTTGAAAACCTCTCTGCGCTCGCTCCAGCCGTTCTGGAGCTCGGTGAGGTCCACCTGCCCAAGGGCCGCCTGCAAGGCCCTTACGGCTCGCCTGGAACGCTGGTGAGCCGTGCCCTTGGTGATGCCCTTGAGCTCCCCGAACTCCTCGTGTGTGTACTTGAGTCCGAACCGGTAGTACAGGACCTCCCTGTACTCCGCCTTCAGGGTGGCAAGTCCAGCCTTCACGTCCGAGAGCATCGCCAGCACGTCACCAGTCTCATTGACCTGGCCCTTGGCGTGTGGCATGCCGTCACCGAAGGTGCCGAACGACTGCCAGTCCTCATGGGTGAAGCAGGATTCCAGAAGTGTTTCGAGGACAGGTACTGAATATGAGTACGTGTCCTCCTTTGAATAACCATTTGTCTGCTGGTCCTCCAGAGATGCGGCGCTAGAAGCGACCTTCAGCATCGTGGAGTAGACCTTGGCTTCCCAGCCCTGCACTCGCATGGCCGTCTCGATGGAGTTCTGCTTAGTGAGAGTCCAGAGCCTCAGCTCCTGCTCCACATCCTCCAGCGCGACATAGGAAGGCCACTTCCGCACAGTTGCAATCGCCGCCTTGAGAACGAGCGGCTCAACCTCATCGAGAAAGGTCATCAGTACTTCCTGCCTTCCAGAAAAAATCCACGATCAGTCATGCAAACAAGCTCCGGGTACACTCTCTTCCCGTCATCGTGAATCAGTCCGAAAGACATGGTCCAGGAGACACTACCGTCCTTGACGTAGGTGGCCTTCACTGGATCCATGATGCTTCCGACGTTCATGGTGAAGCGACTGTCCACCTTGCCCTCGAATCCGAATGCTCGGGTGACAAGGGCAGGCTGGTGAGTGTGACCGAACACGTAGGAACGGTGCGACCCGTAGCGCTTGGCATACTTGGTGTCCCATGCTGAGATGGTCTGCGCGTACCCCGGTGCCTCATGGCCGTGGATCGCGTAGACGTTGGTCCCGATGTTGATCGGGCCCTGCTCATAGGACCAGCCAAGCGGTTCCAGATCGAACAGTGACGGCATCGACAGGGAAGAGAGAGACGAGAGGGCTGGAGCGTACTTCTTGACGAACGCAGTGATGCGCAAGTCGTGATTGCCCTCCAGCCACCGCAGACGGGCCCTAGGGGCCCGATCTCGGACCGCTGCAAGGAAACCCTTGCGGTACCCCTCAATGTGCTCCTGAAGGTCCTGTGCGTAGGCTCCTGCCGTACCTACAGACCACTGGGACACCTGGGGAAAGTCGATGCCGTCACCGATCTGCACTACCTGAGAGGGCTGCACGTCCTCAATGACCTTAAGCACCTTTTTGAGTGCGACCCCATCATGATAGGGCCACTGGATGTCGGGAACGACCACAGTTGTCTTCATGTGGCACATAGTACCACAAGCGTCACCCATTCCGTTTAGGGAGAACCTGTGCACAACTACGACGCAATGTCTGACGAGTCGTTTGCTGGGTATGAGTACGACGAAGATGCAGCGCTGTTCAGTGCTGCCCGGAATCAGGTCAGAATGACCGAGGAAGAGGAGTCATGAACGAGAAGAAGAAGCGTGGCCTAGGGGACCTGATGCTCCTGGTTGGCATCCTGGGCTTGATCATGTACTTCTACGCCAAGTCCAAGGGGATGCACTGAGAGTGATGTGATGTACGTCACGCCATGAAAAATTTCTAGAGGGAACAAAGGAGCATGATCAAAACGTTTCCTTAACTGTGAAGCTTGCGAAGTTCGCAGGTCAAGGGCTGTCCGACCCCCAGGGAGGGCAGCCCGTACAGTTCTCTACAGACTATTCAGTAAGCAACCACAGTTGATCTACGGGTCCACGCTGAGGCGTGTCCCCTTGGGCGGAGAGTGAAGAGAGATGAAGACCACCCACCTGCTGACCGACCCCGTGTACGACTGGGAGGTTGACACCTGGATTTGGCAGGATGAGGCAGCCTGCGCCTTCAGTCCTTCAAGTCTGTTCGACGTCGCCTTTCCGGGCGACGCCGTAGCTGAGGGCCTGACAAGCGTGGAGATCAGGGATCTCAACGACACCAACATGGCTGCGGCCAAGAAGATCTGCGACAGCTGCCCTATGTGGCATCTCTGCTACTCATCCGCCAGCCCTGAAGATTTTGAGTGGTCCATGAGGGCTGGAATCATGCCTCCGATCCCCTTCGGAAACAAAGGTCGGCCTCTCGGGCCGACCGCGGGGCCCAAGCCTTCAGAGGACCCTGAGGACACGTGCTCCGAGGGTCACAACGACTGGCAGCCCAGGAGCAACGGTTCTCGGTACTGCCGAGTCTGCTCCTCCGAGTATCAGAAGAAGTGGCGCAACAAGCAGGCCAAGAAGCCGCGCCCTAAGCGCGTCCCCTTCAGTCGCGGGATTCGATGCAGCAAGAACCATGACGAGTGGGTGGCCAGGACCGACCGCGGAAGCACCGGCTACGTGTGCCGCCCCTGCAAGGCTGAGCGTGACTTGGCCAGCGTGCAGAAGAAGCGCGCTGCTGCTAAGGTGAGGGGATGACATACTCTCTTCCGCCACACATCAGCTTCAGCCAGTACTCCACGTACAAGGACTGCCCGCGGAACTGGTACCTCTCCAAGCTCCGCCAGGCTGAGCAGGTGCAGACCTGGTACATCCCGATCGGTTCCGCGGTTCACTCGATGGTTGAGGATCACCTCACTAACACCACCCACCCGATTGACGATGCCGAGGACTACTTCTACCCGCTCATCTCCGCCCAGATGGAGATCGAACCCGATCTCTCCAAGTGGCTGGCTGGTGGCTCCGAGAAGAACGGCTTCATCACCGGAGACAAGGCTCTCCAGAGGGTCAAGGACTGCTTCGAGAGGGCCTTGGAGTTCTTGGAGGACATAGATGTCTGGGAGGTGGAGTACGATGCCTCAGGGCCCCTTCCAGGGCTGTCCGTGGACCTTTCCTGCTTCGTCGACATCGTCGGTGAGCACAAGAAGCTTGGCCCGATCATCGACGACTGGAAGTCCGGCAACAAGAAGCCCTCGAACAACTTCCAGCTGGAAACCTATGGCGCCAGACTGAAGCTGGATCCCAGGTTCAAGGACATCAAGTTCAAGGGCCGGTTCTGCATGCTGGCGCCTGGTGCCGCAGTCGCCAGGCCCATCGATCTTTCCGAGGTGGACCCGACCGAAGTCGGGGCCAAGTATCAAGAGGTTCGGACTGCCATGGAATCCATGCAGATTCAGGCCAAGAAGAAGTACATGTGCAAGATGTGTTTCAACAACGTCAACTGCCTTGAGTATTCAGGGCCGTTGAGTGACCGAGCAAGGTACTACGACAGGAGTCGACATGACCAGCCTCCCTTCTAAGACTCAGGCGCAGCACGCCAACACCATTTACGAGGCGTTCGCCCGCGCCTTCGGCGCCGGTTACCACCTTGAGGTGGACGGCAATGGGTTCCTGGACCTGGTCGACAAGGAGGGTCACCGGGAAGTCCTGGTTGCAGCTCAGGTAAAGAGGGAGTCGAAGTGAACCAGGAAGGCATGGATGACCGGGCATACTTCTCCGACTGGGGGAGTTGTACCTGTGAGGACCCTGACGAGTGGGACCTTTGCCCGCTGGCGGAGGACCACATGAGTGACGAGTCGGACGATGAGGAGAACTGATGGCTGAGATTGAGTTCCGACTGCCGAGCGCTATCCCGTATGCCTACGTCAGCTGGCGGGGCACCGAGGAAGAGGCTGCACGGCTCAACCCCGAGATGCTGGCAACGCTGTATGCCAACACCCTCAATGCCTTCCAGCAGGCTGAGGTGGTGGCCGGTCGGGCCATCGCTGCGGGCGCTCAGGCGCCCGTCTCGCAGCCTGCGGTGCCGGTCCTGGAGGAATCCTCGGGCGACCAGGATGAGGCCGTCCAGGCTGTCACTGAGGGCCTTGGCGCCACTGAGATCGAGAACGTCAACGAGGCTCCGTACAAGCAGGCCGCACCTGCGGCCAAGCCGAAGCCCTGGGAGACCAAGAAGCCTGCACCCGAAGTTGTCGTGGACGTCGACGGCTGGTGACCCGAGCAGTCCTCGGGTACCATGTAAGAACCAAACCAAGGAGAGCAAAGCATGGCAACGTACGCAGACCTGTTCGGTGACCCCAACGCCCCGAAGGTCAAGTCCTCCGACCAGAAGTGGATCAAGTTCGAGGAGGTCGGGGAGAGCCTGCTTCTTCTGCAGACCGGCGAGCCGAAGCAGGTTCCGCAGAAGGTTGAGGGCAAGGTCAAGTGGATCGTCCAGCCCTACGATGGCGCCAAGTGGCAGCCCATGGGTGAGGGCACCTTCGACCCGGAGAAGGTGGCCGGTTCGTTCCTGCCGGACGAGAAGGACGTGGAGATCCCCGTCCGGGTGGTCGGCAAGAAGAACTCCAAGGGTGAGAAGGTGGAGGGCTTCGAGCCCTTCGATGCCACCTGGGAGCTGAAGAACGGCGACACCCTTGACAAGTTCAAGGAGGAGTTGCTCGACACCGAGGCGACCATCGGCGAGGGCACCATGTGGGCTTACAAGCAGCTCGCCAAGGTCAAGCCGCGGTACAAGTACAGCGTGAAGATCGTGAAGACTGCGTAACAGGTAGGGCCGATGGTCGTAGGAGGGGTTCGACTCCCCTCCGGTCCACGCAAATGCACACAAATCCACAGGAAATCTTTAGAGGAGAGGGCATGATTCGGATTCACATGGTGACCGGTCTTCAGGTTACGACCGATGTCGACTTCAGCAAGATGGACGACTTGATGGGTGAGGCTATCGCCGCCAAGGTCAACCGGATCACCATCAATTCCCGGTCATCCCGAGAGACCATCTTCCTGGCTCACGTCGTTGCTATTGAGGAGCTGTAATGTCCGGTCCGAATCGACAGTCGAACGGCGGCCCGCAGGGTTGCGGCTTCGGTCTCCTGTTCTTCCTCGGGATGCTGTTCATGCTGATCGTGGCCATCTCCAAGCTGACGGGGCACTGACTTGCGCACACTCCACAGAACCGTCAAGCGAGGAGTCTCGGCGGGTGAGCCCCTGCCGACTCCTTGGCCTGTGTTTGCCGAGAACGGCATGCAGTTCAGGCGTGGCAGCATTCAGATGATCGCCGGTCCTCCCGGCTCCATGAAGACTGTTGCCATGATGAACATCGTCAGGCGCATGGGCCCGAACGTCCCGACCATGTACCACTCCTCCGACTCCGATGACTTCACCGTGGCGAGCCGCATGCTCGCCATGAACCAGAACATCTCCACCACTGAGGCGGAGACTGAAGTCATGATGCAGACCAAGGTGGCGTACGAGGCGCTGAAGGACTACCAGCACATCCGCTGGTCGTTCATGTCGTCGCCCACCTTGGAGCACATGTATCGGGAGGCTGAGGCGTACCGCACCCTGAAGGGTACGTATCCTCACCACACGGTCATCGACATCATGATGGACATCAACTATGAGGGCGCCGGGGAGCAGAACTACTGGGCGCTCATGGCCGAACTGAAGGACATGGCTCGTGACCAGGAGACTTCGATCACGGTTGTTCATCACACCTCAGAGTCGGCAAAGGGTGGTTCTCCTCCGCCTCGCAGTGCCATCATGGGGAAAGCGAACCAGCTTCCTACGCTCATTCTCACTCTGTGGGGTGACGCTCACGCTGGGACGCTTGATGTTGCCACGGTCAAGAACCGATTTGGTCCTCAAGATCCGATGGCTCGGAAGTACTTCCAGATGAAGGCCGATCCGGCCACCTGCTTCATCGACGAGAAGGTGCAGCAGGCCATGATCTTCGACTCCACCAAGGGCGTCGAAGTGGACGACGATGAATGGGGAGTTGAGTGAGTGAGTGCAAGCACTGCTGGATCAGGGCGTGGGACGGCAAGAGGTACGGCCTGACCTGCATCAACTGCGGAATGTTCAAGGAGGGATGATGACCGAGATGCCGTGTCTGGCCTGTCTCGGGTCGGGCCAGATCGAGTACCCCCATGCGTCATACGACGGCAATGGGAATCCAATCATCGAGCACGTCATTCAGACGTGTATCGTGTGCTGCGGGAATGGGAGGGTTGACGATGGCAGCTAACTGCTGGTGTGGACGTGAGTACCCGTGCCTTGAGCACGGGTCCTGCAACCACGAGGAGTCGAACGATGAGTGACCAGGTGAACGGCGGCCCCGCGGAGCGTGCAGTCTGGGAGGGGTTGCAGCGTGCTGGCTACGGTGAGCACACCATCAACCTCCTGCTGGACAAACTTCAGTTCGAGTGGCTGGCGGAGCGCAAGGACAATCATTACCACTCGTTTGGCCACCCGACCGGAGACTTCGATTACTGCCAGGTCGACGGCTGCCAGATGACGTACGTAGAGTACCTTGCCAGCCTGTAAGGGGTGCGGGTCGGGGACCAGGAAGCTCAGCGCTCCCGGTCCCCGGTGCGCTTCCTGCCACAGAGACCGCAAGAAGGCCGCTGCGCGGGCGTCTCACGCCCGCTGGATCCTTAAGACCTACGGACTTACCATCGAGCAGTACGAGGCCCTGCACGAGGCGCAGAGGGGTGTGTGCTACATCTGCCAGCGAGCCACCGGGAAAACCCGCAGGCTTGCGGTTGATCACGATCACGTCACCGGGTACGTTCGAGGTCTGCTGTGCAGCCCGTGCAATAAGATCCTTGGGCATCTGAGAGATGATCCGGCCAAGGCGTACAACGCTTACCACTACCTGCAGCAGCCTCCAGCATTTAAGGTGATCGGAAAGGTGAAGCCCGATGAAGTTCCGGATTGAGATCAAGCCGAACGGCCGAAGTCATTGGCCCTGGACGTGGCTCCTGTACGTCGATGGCGAACCGATGCACGTCATGCTTGGCGTCTCTCGATCGGAGCGCAAGGCGCAGAAGGATGCCGAGAAGGCTGCCAGGGTGTACGCCCCTTCACGCACCTATGAGTACGAGGTGGAGATCTGATGATGGAGTTCAATGACGATCAGCTGGCCACACTGCACAACCTGATTGAAGATGAGGTCGTGTATGGTGACGACGAGATCGTTTATGGCGACGGCCCTCAGGCCGTCATGCTTCGGGAGCTGCTGAACATCGTGACCGAAGAGTGCAAGCGCCGCGGATTCTGGTGGGCTAAGTGAGGCGGGGCCAAGGAGAACTTCCCCAGTACCCCGAGTACCTGGTGCCCGTGCTGATCCACTACGGTGGCGACGACGCCACCGAGGACCTTGGCAGCCGTCCCTATAAGTGCCCGTTCCATGGGGACTCCAGCCCTTCGGCCACCCTGAACACTGCGGCTGGCTGGTTCCATTGCCACACACACCCGGACTGCCCGCAGGGTAATGCCGTACAGATCATCATGCAAAAGGAGAACATCGACTATGCCAGCGCTCTCGAAAGAGCAGAGGGAATCGCTCGACAGCAGGGCATCTCGGTACGCCGAGCATCTGGATCTCGCGGCCGACTGGCTCGCGGGTCGGGGGATCGATCTGGATCACGCAAGGTACGAAGGACTTGGAGTGGTGGTCGATCCTCCGGCAATCGATGAGGTCTGGGACGGGCGCCTGTCCATCCCGTACATCACTGACTTCGGGGTCGTCGGCCTGTCGTTCCGGTGCTTGAAGCCTCACGTCTGCAAGGAGTCGGTGGCCTACGTCAAGGACGGCAAGGAGCACAAGTGCTCCAAGTACATCCGGCCCAACATCAACCCGGACATGCCGGTCAACCTGTACGGCGTGCGGTCCTTCGATGATGCGGCCGACTGGATCGGTGTGTGCGAAGGGGAGCTGGACTCCCTCATTCTCCGCCAGATCGGAATTCCCGCGATCTCCATCCCCGGTGCTGGCAACTGGGAGGACCACTGGATCAACGTCTTCGAGGATCTGTCCCGGATCTACGTGTTCGCGGATGCCGATGAGGCAGGCCGCAAGCTGTACGAGCGGCTGAAGGACAAGCTGTCGATGCCCGTGCTCAAGGTTCGACTTCCCAAGGGTGAGGATGTAAACTCTACCTACGTGAAGTATGGAGCGCAGGCGATCATCGACAGGATCAAGAAGTGATGAGCAAGTCTTGGCGACAGCCGCCCCCCGAGGGGCGGCTCCCCACTAAGCCAAAGTATGAGCGAACTCTCGAAGAGGAGATGGCGGAGATGGACGAAGAGCGCTACCTGGTGATTGCCGCCTGGGGCCCCAAGGGTACGGATGTGGAGCTGGAGGAGGTGGTCAGCCTCAATCGCACTGAGCGTGGCGCCTGGCAGGTCCTGAGTGGCATTGCCGAAGGTCAGGGCGTCGAACTCCACCATGCCGATAACTCCTTCACGACCGATGGCGATGAGCACACCGAGTACTACGTCTGGTACATCACTGGAATCATGGAAGGACCCTGACATGCCGAAGTGGAACGACATCCCGTTCGACCCGAACGCAACTCCTGCCGAAAAGGCCCTGGAGTTTGACCTTCAGATCGCCGAGAATGGTGGCGACCCGAGTGCCCAGCCCGAGGAGTACGGGAACTGGGCTCCGTACAACGACGAGAAGAACCGATCCAGTGACAACTAAGTATCTGATCTGGGCGACTGGCCGCAGGTCGGTGTGGTCCGGATGTAGCGAAGAGCGTCACGTCAAGCTGGCCCTGAAGAATGCCAAGCGCAAGGGCCAGCCCATCAAGGTCTGGTATCTGGCCGGTGAGGACTACATCCTCATTCCCGACCCGGAGGTCAAGTTCGATGTATAGCAACCCGAACTGTCTTCGCCCGCCGCACTTCCCGCCGCATTGCGGGTGCCCGGCATGAACGAAGAACTCAAGCACCAGCTGAGCGAGTGGCTGGCCAGTGAGGGTGTCGAGTTCGAGGAGGTTACCGACATCGACATTGACCCGGACACCGCCACGTTCGACATCGGCTACCGAAAGAGGGATGGCCGGTGGGGCTGGTTCGAGGTCGATGAGATCGTGCCCTTCCTCGAATTCCTCTTGAGGCCGAATGGCTGAGCGGCCCGAATGGGACCAGACTTTCAAGGATATCGCGAAGGTCTGGTCCCTTCGCTCTACGTGCACAAGGCGCCAGGTTGGCGCCGTGGTCGTCAAGGACAAGCGCATCATCGGTCAGGGGTACAATGGCGTAGCTTCAGGCAAGAAGCACTGCAATGAGGGCGGCTGCCCTCGTGGTCTCCTGTCACACGATGAGGTTCCGAAGGATGCGGACTACAACCTGTTTCCCTGTCGGGCCCTGCATGCCGAGTACCAGGCCATCACGGACGCAGGCAAGCAAGCCTGCAAAGGTGCCACGATCTACGTGACTGAGCCGCCCTGCCTTCAGTGCACCAACATGATCGAAGACGCCAAGATTGAGAGGGTAATCGTATGGCAAGGACAGCCCTAGACACCACCAACGTTTACCGGTTCAGGATCCAGCACGACGCGACGTACGTCAGTCGCGAGGACTACGTAAACCACAAGGGTGGTGTTTACTCGGGAGGCGTGGCCCCTGGCACGCCCTATCAGGACGTCAAGATCGTGGGCCCGTACACCCGGAAGATTCCGTGGAACGGGTGGATCCCGAACTATGGCACGCTGCTGGTTGAGCGGCAGCAGTTGGCGGCATACCTCGAAAGCCCCGAGGATGGGGCCAAGCTGATGTGGCACACCATCGAGTCCAAGCGGTACGAGAATGGGGAGCCGGTCCTGTGACCAGAGATCCGAACAGCTTCATCGCAGCATCCGCGGAGCACCTGGCGGAGACGCTGACCAAGAAGAACTCCGACTACGCACCGACCGGGGAGTTCAGCAACTTCGAGAAGTCTGCGGAGTTCGCTGGAATCACTCCACTCCAGCTCATGCTGGCGCAGATCTCCATCAAGATGACCAGGATTGAAACCCTGTTCGAGGACAACGGCAAGCAGGCCAACAATGAGCCGCTCATCGACTCCCTGCTGGACCTGGCTGGCTACTCGGTCATCGCTCACGCGTACCTCGAAAGCGGTGCCCGTCCCGAGCGGGCCGCGCAGGTCACCATCGAAGACCGCGAGGCCATTCGCGTCTCGCTTGACGACGTCTGCTGGCATCACTGGAAGTACGTCGGTGGCCTTCAGTCCGAGTGCACCGACTGCGGGGAGATTCGCCATGGGTGAGCCGATCCCGATGTGGTACGACTCGGAAGACCGGGATGCCGGTAAGGACCCCGACTACTTCTGGGTACTGACCGAGCGTGGAACGTGGACACTCCTTGACCCGGAGGGCGACGATGAGTGACTGGATCTGCCGCAAGTGCGGCATGATAAACGGCAAGGACTACCATTCCTGCAACGGCTGCGGGAGTGGGCAGTGATGGAGCACTGCGTGCACTACGAACTGTGGACCCTCTTCGAGGGCGGGAAAGCTGTCGGCGTCGGTGAGGGTGAGGTTTGCTGTCAGTGTGACACCGTGATCGAAGAGGAAGACCTCTCGCAATGCGGAGAGTAGCCTGAAACGCAAAAAGGCCGGGCACCCCCGAAAGGGTGCCCGGCTTAGTTGTTGCTGGTACTACTTGAGTCCTGCCGACTCATCGCCAACGAACTTGGCAAGCGCTCCCTTGACGAGAGACAGGGCCGCAGCCGCGGCCGCGATGCCCGCAGACTTGGCGGACGACAGGTCCGACACACTGAAGACCGAGACGAAGGCGAATGCAGCCGTAGCCACCACTCGCTCTGCCAGGTCCTTGAGATAAGCGCTCATGTTAACCCCTTAAATTGAGCAGATGGTTACGACGACGCCGCTCTCGGCCGCGTCATTGTTGTTCCTGACCCTGACGTACTTGACAGGCAGTCCAGAAATTCGCCGAGCCAGGACACCGGTAGGGCCGGTGTCCACCGAGGTCATGCCGGTCGCGTTCAGCTCGAAGTACTTGACGTCATCGAGACTGAATTGCGGGGTGGCGCTTCCCTTGATGGAGAGGGTGTAAGCGGTTGACTCGGGAACTTCGACCGCAGTCGTCGGGCCCGAAGAGGATGCCGGGAGTTCTCCATCGAAAATCACAGTAACTGCCATTCATGCTCCTTCTACTGATCCGTACTCACGGATGCGTTCGACTTGCTCTGCTGTTGCCTCATCCAAGATGCCCGTCACAGGCAGCTGGAAGAGCATCTGAAGCCCTCGGAGATGGGACTTGGTCCCATCGTCCATCTCTCCAGTCTCAGGCCATCCTAGGGCCTTCTGTACGTGCGTCACCGCGAAGCGCTCACGCTCGTTGGTCACTACCATGACGGGCCGCTTGAGCCAAAGGGGAGTCATGCCCCCACCTTAGCAGCAATGCGGTCCACCTTGTGGTGCACGACCTGCAGCTCTTCGTGGACTTCGCTCACTGCGGCTCGCTGCGTGACAAGGTTCTCAAGAACTTCGACCCTGCCTCTCAGCTCACCGAGTTCTGAGTCCTTCTCCGCCTTCTCATCCTTGAGTGAATCCACCTGAATCTGTAGCAGGTCCACCGTCTGGCGGGCGACACCGCGTCGCCCTGTTGCCCATCCCCCACCAATACCTGCTGCGAGTACAGCGATATTGGCTACCATTGCAGGGTCCATGTCCCCCTCCTAAGTTACGTACTCTCTGCCACTGTCCTCATAACAACAGTCAAGTAACCTCCCGTCGGGCCGTTAGGGCCCGGAGGTCCAGTCTGCTGGAATTCGAAGTCGTCAATGACAACCTGCGTAACCATTTGTGCTGCCAGTTCCTGGAAGAGAACGACATCGCCTGCTCGGGCGATGGCCTCGAACTGAGTAAGCCGGTCCTGCGTATAGCCTTCGTACCCAATGCGCTGTCCTCCCTTGTCGGTCTCTTCGTCCAGAAGGAGGAACGGGTGAGTGATGATGCGCTGGCGGATGGAACCAGGAAGGGCCTTGACCTGCCAGCCGTTCATGACTCCGCCCTGCGATGTGACCAGGGAATCCCTGAAGAGGGTAAACCTCAGGGCCAGCCAGTTCTGTGGACCCGCGGGCAACTGAATGCCGACGTCCTTGGTGCCTCCATTGCTCGTGGGTCCATAAGTGATAGCCGGAATGACGCCTCCACCTTCGGAAAGGATGGTGGCCGTAACGTTTCCCAGCAGTGGGGATGCAGTCCGGACACTGAAGAACTTGTACAGCTTGGGTTCCTCGGTGTTGAACCTGATGCGACCGGTGTCAAGGCTGCCCTGAGGCAGCAGCTCGGTGGCCTGCTCCTTAAAGGAGCCTTGCAGGTTCACCGCATACACGATGCGGTCGGACGATCCGAAGTTGGTGACCGAGGTCACTGCGTTGGTCGGCCCTGTGGCGTAGATGTCGCGGGCGTAGGCGTACCGTATAGCCCTTGTCGTCTGCTCCTGGATAACATTCCCCAGGTCCACCCTGTAAAGCCCTGAGTTGCCCGCGTGGTCCGCCGTGGAGCCTGTCCACATGAACGTGTCGAAGCCTGTGATGCCAGCACAGCCACCGGCGGGGGTGAAGAGCAGAGGCCCGTAGGTGATGTCACCGTTGCCGTCGATCTCTCCAACCCTGAAGCCCTTGGTTGTGGCGATGCCGACGAAGGACTGGACGTAGGAGTAGATCGTATTGATCCTCTCGCCACCAGGCATGGTGGCGGTGACTCCAGCCCACTCGAACTCGGGAACTCCGGTCGTCCCGTTGACGACCGTGAACTTATGGATTTGCCCGGTGGTGCCATCGTCGCCTGCAATGTAGATGGCATTGGGTCCATCGCTTATGCTCCGCCACCTCCAGCTAGGGTTGGGGTGCGTGTAGTCAGCGACAGGCAGACCCGGACCACCGGTAAGGGTGAGCTGGTAAACGTTGGGCCCTGAGGCCAAGATCAGTCGATCCTTGATGAACTCAATGAGGCCGTTAGCCAGGGCCACTGCGTACTGAAGAACGGGCGCACCAGCGTCCGTTCCGATTGAGACTCCCGTGGATCTTGCGATGATGTACTTATCGCCAGTAGAGGTCAGGTCGAACAGGACGTCAGCAGCTCCAGTGATGATGGCGGTCGTGCCGACATCGGTCACCTTAGTGAGGTTCTGGGCGTCCATGTCCCAGTAGGCATTGACGCCCGCGGTAGTCACGTAACCCTGCACCCTGTTGTTGGTCAGGACACGGGCTTGGCCCGCGACCGTCTGCCTCAGGAGGTTGAGCTGACCACCCGTCCAGGGGTCGATGCCAAGCGAGTCGGCAAACCTGTAGTTGAACTGGTTGTCCGTGTCGGGGTCCTGGTACAGCAGGCCAGCGCCACCATTGAAGGTGGACTGGCTCCGCAGCCACCATCCCTGCAAGGACTGCTCGCCCGGCTCTGCGAAGTTGTCGAACTGCTCCTTGCGAATGGGGGCCATTCGGTTCGTGTGCGGGCGAGCGTCCGAGATGGCGGAGAGGAAAGGCATACCGGCAATAGCGTAGTCGTACAGGTTGTCCTGAGGGACGTACTGACCGGACCCGAATACTCCCAGCCCACTGAGCTGATCAGGAATCTTGCGTACGACTTCCATGCTTACTCCTTACGGGAGCGGCCAGGTCAGAGTGATCGACACCGTGTTGCCGGTCTGAATGGTACTGTTGGGCGACCACTTGACCAGGTTGACGTCTCCGGTCGTCAGCACCTGTGCGGTACCGGCGCCGTTGGTGTTGCCAGCATGGGTGGTCAGGATGCCAAGGGCTGAGTTGTGTCGGAAGCTCGCAGCCACGGTTCCCAGCTGAATGCTGGACGGGGTCATGGTGCCGTTGGCGTTGACGGTGATGTCCGCTCCGGTGCGAGTGAAGTTCATCTCCACCGTCGTGTGACCAGCCTTGGTGATTCCAGCCGAAGTGCCCGCAACCGACCACCCAGAGGCTGCGCTCAGCAGTGTGGCCGCAGGGATTGTGATACTCGCGAACGTGGAGTTGCCCGTAACCACCAGGTCTGCGGTGGTCGTGGTCACCGCAACGTTGGCACTGCCAGCCACCGTGAGGGTGGCGCCACCGACTGTAAGGCTGTCATCGGTCCTCAGCTCGGTGGATGAATTGCGGTACAGGTTGACGTCCTGACCGGCAGCACCGGAGCCCCAGTTGAGTGAGCCATCAGCGAACACTGCCAGTCGAGACTGCGTGTCGCCATTGATGCGGCTGCTGAACGTAGTGGTCGTGGCTCCGGGCCTTGTCGACTGGTGCTGCGTGGCGTTCATCACGCCGTTCACCGTATAGGTGTTCGTAGTGCTGTCAGCCGCCAGGTTGTTGAAGCTGGAGATATTGCCACCATCGGGGTTGACAAACAGCGCAGAAGCCGCACCGTTGTTGGCTGCGATGATCTCGTTGTTGTCCATTCGAAGGTTGGCCGCAGAGTCCAGCCCGATCTGGAAGGCGTGGTTCGTGGACGACAGGCTGACGTCAGTCGTGTTCTGAAGCCTCACCCTGGCGGCAGTATCACCAGTGAGAGTCCCACCGAGAATAGTAGGACTGCCGCTCACATTGCCATTGATCGTCGGGTTATCGATGACCGGAGCCGTGAGCGTCTTGTTGACCAGCGTCTGCACGCTGGTCGTACCCACAATGACCTCACCAGGCAGCAGCCCATGAACACCGTTGCCGGTGTTCTCGTGGCTCCGGGAGTCCGCGAAGTCTCGGGCGGAGCTGACGTGCCTGACTCGGGCGCCTGCGTTGTGCGAGGCCGCGGAGGTCCCGTCGACTGCCCGGGCCACGGTGAGCGTGGTACCCGCAGCGCTGTTGACCTGGACGAGCTCTTCGGTCAGGCCCTCATAGTCGAGAGCCAGGGTGTAAGGCGTGTTGGCAGGGAAGCCGGTCACGGACCCTACGGTGATGGACGTGTTGGCGCCGGTGATCCCGGCGCTGAGCGTGGTCTCGGGGGCGACCGAGCTGTAGAAACGGACTACCATGGTCGCTCCTTAGGAATTGAAAGTCTGGAAGTTCTCGAACAGGCGGAACAAACGGTCCCTCTCCTCATCAAGCCTGCGCTGATACAGGCCCAGGTAGTACTTGGATGCGTCCGAAGCCGCACCAGTAGGCACCAGAGGTGCACGCTCGGTGGACTCGATGGACTGCTGCTGAAGTCGGCCAGCTTCCCAGCCGGGCAGCAGGCGCCAGCAGGCGCCATATACAATCATGTCGATCATTCGCTCAGGCAGGCCAGTGGTCAGCTCGAAGGGGTCATCGCCTGCGTTCATCTCACGCGGCTGCGTGATGTACGTGACCCTTATTGCCCGCCCGGGAACGATGCCTCCGTCAAGGATCTGGATCGTCTTGCCTGTGGGCGTCGGGGTCGGCTTGACCTGGCCCGGAGTCGTTGAAGCCTGAGGGTTGAACCTGTAGGTCCTGGCCGGACGCCAGATGGCGGACGGGCCGATGGTGTTCCAAGTCACCTTGTACACATCTTCGACCTCAACCGGCAGCGGGTACTCCCACCTTGCTGCGACGTAGTTGAACTCGAACTCCCCGAAGATCCAGATGTCTGGATAGATCGCAGAGATCGTGTCGTTGATGGCTTCCTTGATACGGACCAGGGGATACCGGGGATCCGCGGTCACAATCTCCGAGGCGGAGTGGGAAGCGGGCGTGCTGCCTTCAACGCCCCTGCCGTTCAGCCCCGCCATGACGGTGACCAAGCCTGTCTGCTTGTCGTACTTCTTGATGAGCAGCAGCTCGTCATTGATCTCAGCAATGCCACGGCTGAGGCTGGTCACCGTTTCGGGGTCAACCTGGAACGTGATGTCGGTGCTCGTCATAGGCTGCGCGAGGTAGGAGATTGAAGCCTGGCTCCGAGTGTAGCCAAGCAGTTGCTGCTTCACCCGCTGCGCAACCATGTCGAATGTAACAGCCATTGTTCTCCTTAGATTTCAGCCCACGAGAAACCGAGGGACCAGACCTGTCCGACCGCACCCGCGGGGGTGCGGGCCACGACGCCCTCGCCAGGCTGGCAGATAAAGAGCGAGCCGGAGGGCGGAATGATGTTGATAGTGGAACTGATGCCAGCGGCGGCAGAGGTTACGGCCGGAGGGATGGCCAGAACGGGAATTGTACCCACCAGGGTGGTGGTCGGGTTACCAGTTCGAACTTCGGCTACAGAGTTCGACTGGCTGGTATTGAACTTGCCGATGTTGGCGGCAGCCAGCAGAGTGCCAGCAGAAGCGGCAGATGTGCGCCAGACTTCCATGTTATCGGTGGGCGAAGTGGCTGCGGTCGCATACGGGAAGCATACGAACTGAGCGACCACAACATTCTTTCCACTGCCGAGAGGATTGAAGAGCGACAGGAAGTTGTTGGCCGCGACAACGCCCAGGGTGTTCCTGATCAGGGTCGTATAGATCTGACCGGGCGCAGTGCCTTGAGTGACGAAGAGTGGCGTGGCAGACGTGTTGGCGGTAGTCACTGTACCGCTGACATTGACTACACTGGTTCCGTCAATCCGGACTGTATTCTCTGCTGACATCTGACTCCCCTAGGCTTTGTAGGCGACTCCCGTTTCCTGGCTCGTCGCCATGGCTTCATCGATTAGGTGTTGCTTGGTGCCTCGGGGCTCAACGCCCTGGCGCCTTGCGTCGTCGTAGCTGGCGAGCTCCTTGTCCCAAGCCTTCTGCCTGACGCCATAGTCACCATTCACTGCCGGGGAGAGCTGCAATCCCTTGGACCGCATGCACTCACCCCAGCTCTTGTGACCACCCACCATGCACCCGGAGGTGCAGTTCTTCTTGGACTTCATCCGCGGCATGTGCACCCCTCGAAGGTGCGGCCACACTGAGGACAGGTGGGCGTCACGCGCCCACACTTGCAGTTGCCGTAGATCTGCCCACACGCAGGACAGCGGATCGGGTCAGCCATTAGGGAGCCCCAATACCTCAAGGGCACCCCAGGGCACCAGGATAACGTCGGTCTGCGGAGCGATCTGCGGGTTGGCGCTGAGCTTCAGGAAGCGGTCGTCCATTGCGAGCACTTCGTAATTGGTCAGCGTGCGACCACCGGACACGAGGTGCACCAGGTCTCCCACCTTCAGGAGGGATTCGGTCGCTTCAGTCTTCTTCTGAACCGGAGGCATGTTAGTCGTTGTCTCCCATGGAGTTGGTGGTGTAGATACCCTGACGGCTTGCGTCATGGTCGGAACCAAGCGGCGCCTGCTGGTGCATGGCGATCACTCGGAAGAGGTTGGTCTCAAGGATGCCCTTCTCGTTGTTCTCAACGAGAATGGTGGATCCACCAGGACCATCGATCGGGTGGCAAGCAGGGTCGGTGTACCACTTCGGGTCACACGGCTGCTTGGCGGGGTCGTAGTTCTCTGCGTCGCTCATTACTTGGCCTTCTTCCTGCCAGCCGCAGCCATCTTGGCCATCTTGGCGTTGCCGTACTTCTTGCGTCCTGCGGCTGCGGCGATGGCCGCACCCTTCTCGCCTCCACCCGCAGCCTTGGCGACCGCTGCAAAGCGACCACCCTGACCAAGCGGGGCCTTCTTGTTGGGCTTCGCTGCCATGGTTCCTCCTATGCTAGAAGCATGTTCCAGGAGTTGACTCCTGAAGTGATGAGCGTTGGGTCAAAGGTCGGGGGCAGGGCCGTGAGCCCTGAACCGAACACCGCAAAGCGCCTGGCGTTTGTCGGGGTTCCGATGTTGATGAGGACCGTGTTGGTGACCGATCCGCCCCTAAGGATGACGGGACCTGCGCCACCGCCATTGACCAGGAGGGCCAGCCAGTACTTGCCCGGCTGAAGTGGAGTGATGGCGTTCAGGGTCATGACCTTGTTGCCGGTTGTTGACCATGCGGTCGTCTGATCAGCCGTCTGCCCAAGCAGGGTTCCGGCGGAGTTGTAGATGGCTGCGAAGTTCTGGCCAGCAGTGCCGGTCACCTGGGCGGTCTGGACGCCAATGGTGATGTTGACTGCAGTGACGGCCTTCTTGATGGACACCATGCCCATCTGAAGACTTCCCGTCGGCACAGCCAAAGTGGAGGCGACGGTTGCGGGGTCAACGGTCCAGGCGATAAGGCCCTGATCCTCTGGGGTCCAGCCGCTGGTTGACTGAGTGCTGAAGTTGCTCGTCACCTGCTGCTGAAGGTCGTTGAGCTGAGCATTAAGGATCGGACCCCAGTCAGGAGTGCCGTCCGGGATGGGCGTTACGCTCATTCGCCGTATCCTCCTGTTCCGTATCCGCCCCGCCCGAATTCACCGGGTAGCGCGATGGGTGCGATCGTTGGAATGTAAGCCAGGTTGTACTTCTTGGCGCCATCGGTTCCGCCCGACAGCCCGAAGACAAGCTTGTTGTCCACTGGATTCGCCAACTGCTGCACAGCGAGCCCTTCAGGCTCGCGTGGGGTGATGTCAGACATGACTCCGACAAACACCTTCTGCTCGGTGGCTCCGGTGCTCCAGTTCAGCCTGGACAGGTACGTGTTGTTCAGGTCGATGTCGCCCTCATAGGAGTACATATAGTCTCCATAGGTCGTCATGCCCTGAGCCGTGCCGATAGCGCCCGGAGTGTTCGGCGGCTGATTGGCTGCCTGGTTGATGACCGCCAGTGGTCTGCCGAAGTACAGATTCATGGCATCGTCCAGCGCGAACAGCGTGTGCCTGCGCCCATCGCCAGGATCCGGGAAGGTCTGGCGGACAACGAACCTGTTGTGCAGGATGTCGATCGCGCAGGACATGCCATGGGTGCCAGGCCCGAACGGCCTGACGATGTTCGTGGTGCTGGACTGAGTAATGGCCCCTGGTGTGTAGTTCAGGAGACACAGCGCCCTCGCGAAGCCAGAACTAGAGGCATCTGCGTCAGTCCACAGGCGCCCGTCTGGGGCGACAGCAGCACTCGTGCCATGCCCGGCACCAAGGAGGTACTGAAAGTCCAGCAGCTGGCCCGTGGTGGCGTCCAGGCGGTTGATTGCGATGTCCCCCTGAAGGGACCTCTGGGCAAAGGGAACTGGGGCCGGTTCCCCAGGGAACTGTCGGCCTGCTTCGATGATCTGAGGTACGAACATCACCGAGCCATCGGGGGAGAATCCGAGGGACTGAGCAGCCGTGACTTGAGATAGCTGTATGTCTCTCAAAATTCCACCGCCGTTACTGTCAGATCAATCGCGTCCCCATCAGGGACGAGAGTGAAGTTGGCTGCGGTAATGCCCGTCTGGGGAAATGAGTTGATCAGGCAGGCCCGAGTGGGACTGTCGACGATCCATTCATATCCGCCCCTGAAGTAATTCAGCCCGGCGGACGGGACGGGCCAGAAGTCTGTGTTCTGGTTCGGAGTCGGGGGCAGGTTCTCTGCCCCCAGCTCGTTGGTGTACGCGTCGTAACGAACCAGTTCGTATTGGCAGGGTGCTACTTCTTGGACTGAGACTCCCCTGTCCATGCGATACCGGACGTGCAGATCGTTCCACGCGAAAGGGGCCTCGGAGACCGTAGGCGTGGTGAATAGCCATGTGGCCATGAGGCCCCTCCTTAGTTACGCGCCGACAACGTACGAGATGCTGCGCCAGTTGGTGCCATCGCTGACAATCTGCTGGCAGCCGGGCGTACCGGCTGTCGGGGCGGTGGCCATGACTCGGGTGGCAGCACCATCGATCGTGCCAGCAGTCGGAGTGATGGTCAGGGCACCGGCGCCAGCGTTGACGATTCGGTAGACCTTGCCGAGCTGGACGGTGGACAGGGCCGCGCTCGGAAGCGAGACAGCCTTGGCCGTGCCAGCCGTGTAAACGATGACGTCATCCGTTGCGAGAATGGTGTCAGTCGTTGCGGCGGTGGTACGAACGGTAAGACCGTTCGAGTTCCATGCGGACATTGAACCTCCTAGGGTCCGAGAAGGGGAGCCCCGGAGGGCTCCCCGTTGGGGTTATCAGCTGGTCGGCCGCAGGGTCGACGTAGTCTGAGCCACGATCAGGGACTCCGGGCGGTACAAAGACCACCCAGCCACGCCGTACCAGCCGAGCGGCTGGAAGCGGGTCAGCTTGTCAACCACCGGGCCGCGGATGGTGTGGAACTCCTCAGCAACCGCCTCAGCAAGGGCCTGCTGACCGGTGTAGTAGGTGTTGTAAACACGCGAGGCACCGGCAGGAGCCGACGCACCGGAGTACGCAGCACCCGACTGGACGTTCTGCACGCGAGGAGTCTCGATGTACGCAGCACCCTCGTACGCGCCGATCTCACCAGCCCAGATGTTGTCAGCCGCGGAGTAGTTGTGCGGGTCACGCCACGCAGCCGCACCAGTTTCCCGGCGCAGGTCGTAAGAGACCTGCGGGTGGATGTACGCGGTGAACATCGAGCCCTTGTTCGGGTGGACCTTGTTGGTCCGGAGCTGAACGACGGACGCACGGGCGACCGTGGAGTTCATCGAAGAGTTGGCGATGTTGGCGTCAGCCGCACCACCGATGGTGTTCAGCGCAACCGGGTTGGTCGGCGTGGTGCCGAAGCCGTAGCCGAAGAGGCCACCGGTCGTGCCACCACCAAGGCGAACCGTCTGCGTACCCGCAGCCAGAACGTTCTGGACGATGAGGTCAACGGAGTCGATCAGGTTCCACGCAACCTGGTTGACGAGACCAGCAGTCACGTCGGTGAAGCTGAGCAGGTCCAGCTTGTTGGAGACCAGGATCGAGTTACCGTACTCGTTCAGAGTCACGGAGACCGTGGTCGGGTTACCGGCCGCAACGGCGTCCGGGTCGACCAGCTCATTCAGCGGGGTGATCTGCTGAGCAAGGTCCTGGTACAGCGAGAAGACGACCGAGGAACCAGGCATGGCCTGCTGCACGGGACGCTTGTCAGCGACCTGGCGGAACATCGGCTGTGCACGCAGGGCGAACTCAAGCGCGCGGTCGTAAGCGGTCTGGACAATGTTGCTCATTGCCCCAGTGCCGGTAAAGGCGTTAGCCATGAATCACTCCTAAGGGAAGGATGACTACTGCAGGTGCTGCGCGGCGTTCATAGCCGCCATCAGTTCCTGGAGGTTCTGCGCGCTGGCTACGCCAGCGCTGGCGGCCTCGAAGGATGTGACGGCATTGCCGTCAACACCTGCCTGAGTCATCTGCTGATACTGCTGCTGCGTCTGCCCGTCCAGGGCAGGCGGAGTAGGAACGGCCGCAGGAGTGGTAGCTCCCTGGGCGTTACCAGAGCCGAAGGCGGCTCGCATGGATTCGGCCCATGCGCGGGCCTTCTCCGGGTCAGGCTCACCGGTGTACAGCTTGGCTGCATCCGGGACGCCCAGTTCGCTGAAGACGGACGACAGCTTCTCAGTGGCTCGCTCCTGACGGATCGCGGCGAGCTCTGCCATGATCTCCTCATTCGCCTTCTTCTGAGCTGCGTATGCATCCCGAAGAGCCTTGGGCCCATCGTTGTGGCCAGGCTCGGTCTGCTCGTTGTCGTCGTAACCCCATGCGTCGTTCATTTGCATCTCCCTAAATGGTGGCGCCATAGACACTGACCAGGGGAGGTCAGGCTCGCTCGCCAGAATGATCCCGGACTTAGACTTACGAATCATGAGGGCCGGTCGATCTCTGATTCGGTGCGACTGCCAGGTTGTGAACCTGCGGGGGAGTCTGCGTCCACAGCCGCTTACTGCTACCTTGCTCCGCCACGGCCTCCAAGGCCCTGGCTGCCGGTGCCAGCAGCACCGCTGAAGTTGGCTCGCTCCTGAGAGGCAAGCCTCTTGCGCTTGTTGGTGGCGCCTGCGCCGCCCTCGAAGGTGGCCTGCTCGGCTTCCCTCTGCGTGTACGTGGTGCCGTAGATGCTCGCAAGGTTCCCAAGCGTCTTGGCTTCTCCTGCGATCTGAGCATAGCCCTGGCCAGCCTGGTCCGCTGTAATCCCCTTGGTTGCCAGCGATTCTGCATACGCCTGGTCGAACGCAAGGTTCTGAGCGAGAGCCTGAGCACCGATCTGAGCAGTAGCCGCAGCCTTCTGGATATAAGGCAAAGCCTTTTTGGTGTCCAGGAAGTATGCGGTGAGGTCAGAGTCGGCAATGCCCATCTGGTTCAGAGCTTTCTTATAATCCGGATTAGCGAGGATCGTAGCCTGAGTAGCCAGATCCACCCGGGTTTGGATTTCCGAGGGGCTGACATTGCCACCGATCCAGTTGTTGAAGTCGGAAGGCTGGTCGTAGAAGCCGGACGGGAGTCCGGCTGACTGCATGATCTGTCGGTAGCTTGCTTCAGTAGCAAGATATTCGCCCGCTGACAGGACAGGCAGCCCCGCCTTCCGGCGAGCCTCGTTGCCTGCGAATCGTTCCTTGTATTCCTTGGTGTCCTGAAGCAGGATCGAAACAGTGTCAGCGCTATAACCATTCTTCACGTAGTCGTACACCTTACCGGCCAGAGATTCCAGCCCATAAGATTTGAACAGGGCCGTGACCGCCGCATAGGCGTCACGGTCGGTGCCACTGAGAAGCTTCTCGTACTGTCCAGTTTCCTTGTAGTAATTCGTCTGGACTTCCGTCTGCTTCTTTACGGCTCTCTCGTATTCAGCAGTAAGCTGCGGAACCCTGGAGATGTACCGCTTATTGCCAGCCTTCTGGGCTGCGGCCAGATCGGCCTTAGCCTTTTGCAGACCACCGGCAAGGGCGGAGACCGTGGCATTGATAGCCGTCAGCTGCATCTTGAGGACGTCAGCCGTGGAGGAATTGCCCCCGACCGGTGTGCTCATCTATCCTCCTAGGTCTTAACGCCGAAGTCGGCAAGGACTTGATGAGCAATCTGCATCATCGAGTTCTGCGCATTCTGTGTGCTCTTCCAGCGGCTATCGCTTCTGAGGTCATTCTCGAACTGCCACAAAGGCTTGACGCTATTGGCGCCAGTCACCTTGTCTTTGTTCTGAAGAGCCTTCTTGATGGTCGGGTCGAAGAGATTGATACTTCCCGGAGGCAGTTCCAGGATCTGAGCCATCGAGCTGAAATAGGGATTGGCGATATCCGCAACCGTCTGGCCTGAGTCAAGCTGCTTGCTCCATTCGGGGAACATGGTTTTCGCTGCACGCCTTACCTGATCCTCATAGTCCTGCTGAGTTCCAGTCCCGCGCACGATAGCGCGGGCGGCGTCTGCGTACCACTTGCCTGTCATGGTGACACCCATGTTATAGGTGTACTCCTTGAGCTTGTCCAGGGCTTCGCCTCCCTCGCCCTGGCGGACATCGCCAGAGAAGTTCAGCCACTTGCCCATATCCCAGCGCAGCCGGGAATCATCCCAGCCATCCATTGCGACATGGAGTGCCCAGCTCTTCAGCTGCTTATCGATTCCCGAACCGGCTCGAATGCCGAGAGTTTCAGCGAGCTGCTTTACCTTTACGGTTGCCTGATCCAGCTTCTGCTTAGCGGTTGCCGGGTCTCCGTATTGCAGCATGAGAAA
>Ga0247690_1000002_pt1 | contig 50974 bp, 69 predicted proteins | sample CNK31_metaG_FD_183035 | JGI IMG/M metagenome (GOLD analysis project Ga0247690, IMG submission 183035) | Soil microbial communities from Purdue University Martell Research Forest, Indiana, United States - CNK31 | ecosystem: Environmental > Terrestrial > Soil > Temperate forest > Bulk soil... | reverse complement strand
GCAATACACATAGCACGGTCCCTCACTTGCGACCACGTGAACGTGTGCGGGTTCATCGAACCCAGGCAAGCGACACAGCGCGCAGACATGCCAGACGAACAGATCGGCATATATGGCGACGGGCATCACAGCACCTCCGCGAGAGATTCCCACGCGGGGAATGTCCACACCGGAACGTGACTCGGTGCCGGGGCGTACGCGCGTTCTGCTATCTCCCTTGCAGCGACTTCGACTCCCGCCCTCCGCTCACTCCACCAATCGTAATGTGCGCGGCAGACCTTGAACGTCGTTCCGTTATGCATCGTCAGGAGTCTAATCTTTCCATTACTGCATACGTCCTGTGCGAAGAATATGAAATCGCATGTGGCGGGCATCAGAGCCACCTTTGAGACAGCGCGTATCCGCCGTCTTTGTGCATCATGTTGCCGTCTTTCTCCGAGCCAGCCTTCCATGTCCGTTTGTTGCCATCGCGACCGCTATAGACATATTCGCCTCGATGTTCACTTGACCGGCAACTCTCCCCGCTGCACGTATACCCCTCGCGGAATAGAACACTCGAAAGGTTGTAGACAAGCGAGAATCCCATGTCCATGCCGCAACCACCGACCACGATCCCGTCATGCTTGCCGATGCGCTCGCCACACGCCAGCGCCACATTGCCGTCCAAGTGCAGCATTCCTTCGCTTCCGTCCTTGTGCATCGCCTTCAAGCTGATTTCGCGCTGCATACCGCTCCTCGACACGTTGCGAAGGATCGTATAGACCGTGTCCCCCGGTTTGAGCCATTCCCTCAAACGTTCGATCGCGTCCTGCTTCTCGGTCTCGCGGACTGCCTTTTTGGTTGCCATGGCGTCTCTCGCTTTCCTGTTGTCTGTTTGGATGGCCCGTAATTGAGTCACTCCGCACAACCGTCGACCAGTGGTCGACGGTTGTACGTTGTTACTCGACCACAAGCGCGCCGTTCGCGTACTGAATCACTTCCCGATCCGCACCGACGCGCGCCTGACATTGCGCACCGGACTCGCCAGCTCGGCACGTAACGATTTTCGCGGCCGCCGTGGTCGCGCCGGAAGTCACGACGAAATGAAACATCACCTTGAGGCGCGCATCCTTGATGCCCTTGACGTACAGGAGCGAGCCGGGATTCGCGTACGGACGACCGGCGACGATCCGCGCAGCCATTACGGTGCCGACGCCGGGGAGGAACTGGAGCTGAGCCAGTGTGGCCGTGTTGACGTTCACGGACGGCGGCGCCGCGGCGTGAGGTTGCGCGTTGATCGTGGCAGCGGACAAGAGCGCGAGGGCGAGGATTGCGCGCCTCATGCTGTCCACCCTTCACCCTCGGGCGCGAAATCGCCCCCCGTCATCCACGCAACGAAATGAGCGATCAACGCGAAACGTGTAACGTAGTATGCCTTGCCGTCAATCGGATTGAACACCTCGAACTCGACTCGCATTTTCATGACTGCCTCCATGACCGTGCAAGTTACGTCCTCAATTCGAATACGTCAAGCGAAATCTCTCACTTTCTCAAACAAAGTCGCGAGACTGGAGGAGCGTAATTCGGCTTACGGCATACTTTCGCCTCGTTTGTCAAGTCAGGACGCAATCCCTCTCCCAGGGAATCACATCGGCGACGACAACGTTTAAACACTCCGCTCGCGCTGGGGTGGTGAAGAACCAGCCTCCGCGCCGGCCCCGCCTCGTGCTCTGCCACCCTGTCTGACAGGAATCGCATCACGAGGCGTCTATCCCCTCCCTCCTCGATAGTGACAATCTTCGTCACGCCAACACTGACACTTTCTGTCACTGCTGGCTGCTCGAAGGCCTTGACGGTTGTCGATTCCGGGCCTCGACGCTACCCCTACCTCGCCCCTACCTGGCCGCCGGAACAGGACCGTTCGGAGCTGTCCCATGCATAGCATGCAACGCGTTTAAACGCCTATGCATCAATGAGATAGCGTCATCACCACTACCACGCTGCGCACACCAGAATCGACCCCCACCGGGTCTCCCCGGGCTTCCCTTTCCCTCCGTTTGGGACCCCCTGTAGCTCTCCATCCGACGATCTCCCTCATCGGTGCCTATGTCACCAGAAAAGGACAAAGGAATCAGCGAGTTACGAGACTTGAGGTTCGAAAAAGGCTGGCTCGGGAGAAAGCGCGAAAAAATCTGATTTTGTTTCACATGGAACATCGGTTACAATCCGCGCCCACGATGAGCGAATACAACTTCTACCTTCCTCTGGCGCTGGTACTGGTCGGCGCCTTCCTGGCGTATGTTTGGTGGACGTGGAAGAGGGCGACGAGGTGAGAAGGCCTCTGGCGATCGACCTGTGCTGCGGTCTTGGCGGTTGGACCGAAGGTCTGCTGGCCGAGGGTTGGGATGTCGTCGGCTTCGATATCGAGCGCCATCGGTACGGCGCGCATCAGTATCCCGCGCAGCTCGTGCTTCAGGACATCTTGACCCTCGACGGCCGCCAGTTCCGCAGCGTGGCGTCGCTGATCGTCGCCTCGCCACCGTGCCAGCGCTACAGCTACATGGCGATGCCGTGGTCGCGAGCAAAGGCGCTGATCGCCTGGCACCGAGAGGATGGCCACCCTGAGCGCATCGTCGAGCTCAACGCGCTGTTCAACGCCTGCCTGCGGATTGGTCGCGAGGCTGGCTGTCCGATCGTCATCGAGAATGTGCGCGGGGCGATTCCTTGGGTGGGGCGCTCGCGTTGGAATTACGGCTCATTCCACCTTTGGGGCGATGTGCCGGCGCTGATGCCGATCACATTTCGAAGATCAGTCATGAAGTCCGGCGTCACGCATCGAGCCGGTACAAATTTCCACCGCAAGACTCCCGCCGGATCATGGGATCCGACGCGAGCGAATTTCGTCCAAGGAACGAAGGAATGGGTCGAGGAATGGGTCGATGACTCGATCAAGGTCGGAGATGTCGGCTGGCGTCGCGACAACGATATTCATCCGGTCGGCTTCAATGTGATGGCTACGCGTCAGATGCTCGCCGATGATTCGGTCAAGGTCGGCGGCTCAGCCGGTGACGATTGGTTCACCCACCACAACCGCCCCGAATTCGATCGCCGCGCAGGCCTGACAGTGCCGGTCGAATGCGAGGGCTGCGGAACGTCCGTGGTGATGAGCAGCTGGACGATCGAAGCTGACCTCAACGAATTCGGGCGCGCCCACTCCGGGTGCATCGGATCGAAAGTCATTGTTGGCAGAGCGGAGATACGCGAACATGGAGGAACAGATGGAACAGAGGATTTGCGCGGGCTGTGCAGTGATGGAGCCGTGGCAACACAGATGCTTCGGAGCGAAGGATTGCGACTGTCCGGAGTGTCGGGAAGCGGACCGGTTGTTCCCGACGTATCCCGACGAACTTCCGAATTGGAAATCGCCGGACGTGACGGGCTGAAGGTGCCGAGCCGGGACGGTAGACGCACCGATCCAGGCAACGGCGCACGCTTCACCAGCGACGAGGACCGCGCCACGAAGAACTCCGGCGGCTCCTGGTTCAACGTCGCGCACAACACGGAGAGCGGGAAGGGGCAGAATCCGGATGGGCGGAAGGTCACCGGCGATTGGTTCGGCGACTATGCGGCGATGAAAGAATCCGGCACGATCTCACCTGGACGAATGCATGGCAAAGGAAGTCAGGCCCGCAAAGCCGCATCGGCGCGGATCGCGAAGATACCGCTGGCTCTGGCGCGGCACATCGCGAGGGTCTACCACCCATGATCGCCGACTGCCCTGACTGCGGCCGGGTGGAGTTGTACCGCGGCAGGTGTCCGGTGTGCGGCGGGGAGTCGTGGGGTGTGCCAGGTGGGATTCCGGCGCGGTCGGCGAAGAAACTGCCGTTCCTGCAGCTCATCAAGGCCGTAAAGAAGCCGGCGGCGGTGCAGAGGTCGATCGCGGCGTTCTCGAGGTTCAGGAGGAGAGGGTGAGTCTCTTCCGAACCATCGTCGCGGATCCGCCGTGGCCGATCAAATGGACCGGAGGGGCGGCTCGGCGAACGAATGGCCGCAAGGTCGTCTATTGGAACTCGCGCTTCAAGACGAAGCTGCCGTACGAAACGATGTCGATCGACGCGATCTGCGCGCTGCCGGTTGGCGACATGGCCGATCGAGACGCTCACCTCTACCTCTGGATTCCCGACCAGTTCCTTATCGCTGGCGACGGAGCGCGGGTAGCTGCAGCGTGGGGCTTCAAGCCGATTCGCCTACTCGTCTGGAAGAAAACCGGGTTCGGTCTCGGCCGGTTCCCGCGCCCACAGCACGAGGCCGTGATCGTTTGCAAGCGTGGGAGCCTCCCGTTTCGCGTGGCAGACGTCGGTAGCGTCCAGACGTGGAAGATGCCCTACAAGCGCATCGTGACGGCCAGCGGGCGGCCTGGCGCGGCGCGCGATCACTCGCGGAAGCCGGAAGAACTACAGGATCTGGTCGAGCTAGCCAGCCACGGCCCCTACCTCGAGCTTTTCGCCCGTCGCGCCCGTCCCGGGTGGTCATCGTGGGGCGACCAGGTCGCGTCCGATGTGACGCTTCCCTTGCCGGATCAGCGCCTCTTCTGAGAAAAGAAAAGCCCCGGGTCGAGGCCGGGGCTCTTGCTGTAGCGAATCTCCCCAAGGTGTAGCGTTTTGCCCCATTGTGCGGAAAATCGCACAGTTGACTCGCCGACACTCGAGGTCGTAAGCTCGCCGACAGAATGACGATCCAAGCAAGGTCACTCCGGGGGATGTATCAGTTTGCTCCTCCGACGGAAACGAGAAGACCACCCGCGAAGGTGGCCTTTCGTCTTTCCGGAGCGCCGGTGGTTACGAGGTCAGCCGGCGCAACAAAAGCTCTCTGTCACGGGAGCGAAAAGCACTATAAAACATTTGCGTCGACCTCGCAAGTATCTACCCCGAGAGGCTGGGAGCTCGTACATCCGCGAGCCAATCGATTCCCGCAGAGTCGAGAGATAAGAGTTGCCGGGTATTTGAGGGACACGACTGACGGGGCCCGGCGGTCCTAGACCTGGAAGTGGGGTGGTGTTTGGGTAGCGTCCGGGGTTGCTCCAACCCCTCATCCTGGACGCTGTATAGACTCTGGAATATTTTGTGCTCGAAATCTTCCGCTTGCATGGCGCGTGAGGGTCGGTTACACTCCGCGCCATGTGGACATCGAAAGCAACGATTCCTCCGATCAAGATCAGGCTGGCCGCGTTGAAGGTTGCGTTAGCTGATGCTGCCGATGGGCGTGTCGGCCGTCTTCAACAACAGCTTGAAATCGCAGTGCACGATCTCGACACCCTCCTCGCCGCCTATTACGACCAGGTCCGCTACAACGCCACGGCGATCGAGATCATCCGCACCCTCAGCGACAACCCGGCAACCGAGAACGCGCGCTGCAGCGGCCGGACGGCGCGGTTGGCGCTTCGAGCCCTCATCGCTCTTTCGGCCGGCCATGACGTCGCGGTCGTCGGCCTGAACGTGCGGCATGCGCTCGAGATGAAGCTCAAGATCGAGCGGAACGCGATGAAGTGGCACATCCCCTACGACGGCGGCATGTACGCGCCGCGGGAGTCCAGGGGCGAGCGAGCGCCGATGGTGCGAGCCTTCACGCCCGACGAGGACCGCAGTGGCTTTCGCGGCGTCGTCCTGGTCGATCACGCAGTCATCGAACGAATGGAAGCGGTCGCCGGTGTGGGGCCGGTTGTAGAGGAGGTTGTCTGATGCACGTCATTGATGCAGCTCGGGTGATGCACGAAACGGTTCGCGGGTTCTATTTGCCGCAGGGCGCGCGGCATCCGACGATCACTGCCGCATGGGGGGACCTACCGCAGGACAAGCGCGACGAGGCCGTCTCGATTGCGCAGAAGGTCGTCGATGGTGACTTCAAATCGGCGGGCGACATCGACAACCTCCGCTTCGCCGTCGTCAGCGCCCTGCGCCCGTTCGTCGAAGAATGATTGAGCCGATTTTTTCCGTCGCCGCCGTGGAAAGTATTTCCGTGGGAATTCGGCCTTTCGAAGAGCTGGTCCGCGTTGATGCGCTTTTTCGGAAGTGGAACGAGCGCCGATGGTGGAGGTACTTTACGAAACCGCCACGCGAGACACCGCTCTCAATTCACGAGGTCATCGCAATGAAGCACAAAATCGCGTACGACTCAATGGAGCGAATGCTGAGGAGTGCGTTGTGATCGCCTTCAACCTCCGCCCCCTCCCGCGCATCCTCGCGCGCTTCGTAGGTCTCGGCCGCCGCCGGCCGTACAAGTTCGCCGCGGACGTGATCGCGCTATGGCACATCGAGACCTACGTCCCTGGCGAGGCGCTCATCCTGACCGAGAAGGGGCCGGTTCACCTCACCCTCGCGGCTCACGAGTCAGTCCGTAAGTTCTCGCTCCCGCGCACCGGCTGGACGGGGGTCTACCTCCAGAAGCAGCGCAACACCTGGACGTTGACGACGATCGCGTTCTGCTGCACGTTGACGCTGATGTGGTGCCACACGCCGAATGTCGAGAAAATCGAGCCGTGGGAAGTCGCCTCGGCAGCACAAGCGAAAGGAGGCAAGAGGATGCGGAACTAACACCACAAAACAGGTCTACTGAGGAGGAAACGCCGTCCGTGAAATCGGGCGGCGTTTTTGTTGTTGACTCCTGTTTCGTGCTCGGTTACACTTCGCGCCCATAGGAGGATTGTCATGGCCCAGAAACAAGACGAGATCCCCGGATTCGAACGACCGAAGATCAAGGCGATCGAGGATGCGGCGACGGCGCATCGTGATCTGGTCGAGAAACGGCTCAAACTTCAAGAGAAGGAAGAGGCGACTGCTGATGCCCTCCAGAAGATTCTCCACAAGTACGAAGATAAACTCGTCGACCGCGACAAGGACGGCAACCCCGGCTACGTCTACTACGATGGCGAGCAGCCGATGATCGCGACGCTCAAACGCTCCGAGGAAAAAGTGAGCGTTCGCAAGTACACGCCGCCGAAAGAAAAGGCCGAGAAGAAAGAGTAACGCTCAGCGGCGCGGCGAGTCGCCTGAACTCGCCCGCTGCGATCGACCGCGCAGTTGCTCACCGGATCTCGGCGGCCATGACACGCCTACTCTCTCCCGGTGACCTCGGACCCCTGCGCGGTCGTTCGGAGCGGTATGTCGGTAAACACGGCGCAGATAGGGTAGGCCGCCTGTAGGGCGCGGCTTGGTCGTTGATGAATGGTTCGAACCCTTACCTTCGACCTGACGCCTGAACGACCTCGGCAACCGCTCCACTGAGAGTTCAAAAAGGAGAACACCATGGAACAGCCAGTGAGAACGAAGTACGTTTGTCAAAATCCCGAATGCCAGGCCGAAGACTTCGACCGCGGCAACAACCTGCCGGCGCCGAAGATGCTGATCTGCTGGAACTGCAAGGCCGGCCGAGATCAGGGCTCCATCGGCATGCTTCCGGTGTCGACCGAACAGGCCGCATGATGCACAGCGCACCATGGAAGTCGTCCGATGGCACGCAGTACGTAACCATCAACCAAAGTGGAACCGTTCGCCGATTCGAGAATGGAGCGTTTCTGATTCGACCCGGGAAGGCGGCGCGGAAAGCCGCAAAACGCGCGAGGCAGAAAGCAAGAAAGGTGGCGCGCTGATGCTGACCCTCCTCTACTCGCGCGTCTCCACCGACAAGCAATCGGAGTCCGGGCTCGGGCTGGATGTGCAGCACAAGCGGAACATGTCACTCATCAAGTTGCTCGACGTACCGACGGACATCGAGCACTTCAGGGACGAAGGAGTCTCGGCCTCCGTTCCGTTCGAGCACCGTCCGGCTGGCAACGACCTGATGCTCAAGATCGGCGCGAGGTGGGACATCGGTCGCGTCAGTGACAGCAGCGAGGAGACGCGCCTAATCGCCTACTCCCTCGATCGCCTCTTCCGCGACGTCGACGACGGCCGCGCGATGCTCAAGTGGTTCGACGAGCGCGGCGTGCGCGTCTTCCTGTCCAACGAGGGCGGCAACGCGATCGACGCCTCCTCGGCGATGGGTCGGTTCCTCATCACGATCCGGCTCGCCCAGGGGGAGTTCGAGCGCGGGCTCACTGGCGAGCGGACGAAGGCGGCGCTGGGGGCGCTCAAGGCGCGCGGCGGTCGCGTCGGCGAGCCGCCGTACGGGTGGAAGACGACCTGTGTCAAGGCCAAGTTCGAGCACGATCCGGCGGAACAGATGGTCATCGCGTCGATCTTGGATTGGGATGGCGAAGGATGTTCGTCACGCGAGATCGCGCGCCGGCTGAACGACGTCATCGAAGTCAAAACCCGCGACGGAAAGCAGTGGTCCCACACCCAGATACTTAGAATCCTCGGCAGAGCCGGGAACGAAGGAGAATGATCGATGGCCAACCCTGATCTCGTGAACGGAATCGCGAAACTGTTGCTCGCCCCGGAGTGCATCGCGACCACTCGGACCATGCTGGAAGATCGGCTCAAGGACGCGATGGCGGCCGATAACGTCGTAGAGACCCTCGCCATCGGCCAGATGATCGCCGGGGTCGACAAACAGATCAAGCGGTACGCGGCGAAATGAAGGCGCTCTCCGAGCTGAGCCAACACGCCGGAGGCTACTGCGGCGAAGGTGCCACGCCAGGGTGTTTTGCGCGGATGCGACACTTGATCGAAGAGGTGACGTCTACCGTCTCGCGCATCAAAGAAAAGACGGAGCGATGCGAGTGCATTCCCGGAGTCTACGACTGCATCCTGCACGAGGCCGAATCCATCCTTCCTTGACCCCGCCCCCTTCCCTGCCCCACAATCCCGCCTGACTCTGCCGCAGAGGAGAGCGCGGTTGTGGCGGCAGGGTCAAAGGGAGGAGCGGGATGGCATTCACTTTCACGGGCACAGCGGCGGCCGGAACCTCGGCTGCAGCAGGAGCCATCGCCGGCGGGGTTACTCCCTGGTACCGCATCTCCGAGCGCTCCGAGAAGAGTTCCTTCCACCTCACCGGAGTCTTCGTCGCCACCATCCAACCTGAATACTCGAACGCGGCCACCTTCGACAAAGGGAACGACTTCGCTCCTGACGCCGCCACCTACTCTGCACCTACCCTCCGCGAGCTGCCCCTCGGAATCGCCGACTTCGTGAGATACCGCTGCACGGCGTTCACGAGTGGCACGCCGATGCTGAGCATGGCCAAGGCGCTCAATCCCTCGGGCGTTGCGGCCGTCATCCAAGAAGACACGAAGAAGACGCCGGCGCCGTCCAGCGTGGGGCCGAACAACTGATGACGGCCTCCGTGGGATCCCCGGCGCTCGAGGGCGCGACCAACCCTTTTGACGCGGCGTCCGGCAGTTCGTCTGTCGTCACCCCGTACGTCATGGCTCCCGCGCCGTCTGGCGGCGACGATCTCGCGGTCATCCAGGCGCTCATCACCGCCAACGCGCCGCTCGGTATCGTGACGATCCTCACTGACTCCGAGTACCTGCTTTCCGGCGAGCTCTCCGTTCCAGCTACTGCCCACGGCGAGATCCTTCGCGGTACGCCAGGCAAGTATGACGTCGCCCAAGGGACGCGCTTCAAGTTGACCGGTGCGGCGCGCTCTTGCCTCGCGACGACGAACTGCTACCGGGTGAAAATATCCGGAATCACCTTCAACGGGAACCGCCTCGGCGCGGCGGTCTTCCTGAACGGCTTCACCTGGGGCGCGTTCGAGGATTGCAACTTCATCAACGGCCTATTCGACGGCCTCCACCTCGGCCCGGACCCGAACCTAAACGACACGAACACTTTCACGCGCTGTTTCTTTGTCGGCTGCGGCACTCTGCGCGCCACGGCTGGCGTCATCGCCGGGTACACGACGGGCGTGCGTACGGTCATCGCCGGAACCTGTACGACCGTCGCGGGCAACGCCACCATCACTTTCGTCGGCGCCCCCGACCTGACCACGCTCGACATCCGCCGCGGCGAGAAGATGCGTGTCCACTTCACCGCACCGAACACGCCACAGGTCATTCAAATTGAGTCCGTCACCGCTAACACGATCACGGCGATGGTCAACGCCGACAACAAGCCGCAGGTCTCCGCTGCGGGTTTGGACTTCGCGATTGGCATTGGTGCCGGATATTTCGAGGAACGGGCGACGAACAACAACGTCAATCACTTTATCGATTGCGTCTCGCGTGGCAATCCGGTCGGCCTTCATTTCGATGGACTGTACGGCCCCATAGTCGACGGCGGTCAGATCGACTTCAACAGCCTCATAGCAATCTCCGTGTCTGCCGCAGACAACAACACGGCATTTATTGGAGCACAGTTCAACCACGTTTACACGGAGGCGAACACTGCTGGGCAGTACTTCCTCGGCCAATCTCAGGACATAGTCATCACTGCTCCGAACGGTGACGCCACTCCACTCTTCGCCAATCCGGCCCTCAACGTTTCGGACTGCACGATCATCCGCAAGGGCCGCGTCGAAACGATGAAGTTCGGGGCGGATCAGTCGCTCGTCATTCAGGTCACGCGCACGGGCGGCGTTCTTCAGCACCGTATGATCTCCGACCTCATCAACCAAAGCGGCTCGGCTGAGGCGGATAAGATCAACGGCGCGAGCAACGCCTACGCGAATACGCCGACGCTCGATCCTGGCAACGTCGCGTTTGTGAGCGGAGCCGGGATCTACGGCTTTGCGCTGGTGTTGGACACAGGTCCGCAAGGGGCCGTTCCCTTCGGTGCGGCTCCGGCATTCGAGGCGAATACCACCGGCGTTGCCGTACGCGCCTCCATCTCCGTGACGGAAGTCAACATCAACGGTGTGACGCAGAAGCGGACGACGCTGCGACTGATCGATGCTGCCGGAGCCGAGGCGGATTGGGCGGCGACAGTCGGCAACGGTACGACGCTGGCGGTTCGCGTCGACATGAGAATCAGGTAAGGAGGCAAACGATGTCGCAACGGGTTCAGAAGGCTGGCTGGCGTAGCAGAGGGTGGATGTCGTTCACGATCGCGAACAACGCGCATCTACTGCTCGGCGGCCCGAGCGCGACCGTGCCGACGAAGGCCAAGAGCGCGAACAAGGATGAGACAGACCCGGCGTGCTTTCTGGTGAACGGAATCCCGCAGAACGCCGACAAGTCGCGCTTCGCCGAAATCGGCTCGCAAGGGTTCACCGAGACGAATGGCCACGCGATCAAGCACGCCCTCATCGACATCATCAGCTCGGGGGCGACGATCACGCCGGCGGCGCGAACGATGACCGACACCTCGGCTCCGGACTCGACGCACGGTCAGTACGTCACAACCCCCGACACGCTCATTATCGAAGACGCGCGAGATGACATTTTCCGTTTCGACCTTATCAACGTCTCGGGCGGGAACATGGTCGTGGAAGTGAGGCCGTTCGAATGAGACGGCTCCTGCTGGTCGCGATCTTCTTGTCGGCCGCATCGGCATCAGCGCAGCCGCGCCCGCCCCTTACGCTACAGCAAGCTATCTCGCTCTTCGTACTGCGCGCGGGCGGGAGCACGATCGGCGGAACGACGACCGTCAACAACTTGACCATCAATGGCACCTGCATTGGTTGTACGACTGGAGCCGTTCTCGCCACGCGCACGATCTCTACGACGTCTCCTCTCGGCGGCGGTGGCGATCTTTCCGCTGATCGCACGCTGACCTGCACGACCTGCGCGACCTCCAGCAACAACCTTTCATTTTTCTCGGCCACATCATCCGCGCAACTCGCGACGCTTTTGAACGACGAAACAGGCTTCAGCTCGGGCGCACTCGCCGTGTTCAGTAAATCTCCGGTGATCGAGACCCCGACGATCGCCTCTTTCACGAACGCGACACACAATCATCAGAACGCGGCTGGCGGCGGAACGCTCGGCGATGCGGCGATCACGTTCACGGCTCCCGCACTTGGCGCTCCGACCGCAACGACAGTTCAGACTTCCGGCAACGTCGGTGTCGGTGCGGCGCCGTCCGCGGTGGCTGGGGAAATGTTGGTTGCTACGGACAACTTCAACGGCGCGACCATCATCCGCGCCTCGAACCCCGATGCAACGGATACTGGCTCGCTTGCGGCCCTCGAAGTTCTGGGCGGGGCAACAGTGCTTGGGAGGCTGCAAGCACACCAGGCCGGACGTACAGCTACCCGTCTTGGGGTAACACTTGCGAACTATGTCGAACTTTTTCAATCGACGGGAAATGGTTTGCTCATCGATACCACCGGCGCCAATCCTGTCATTGTAGGAACTGGCGGCTTACGCGCCATAACGATCAGCGGCTCAACACAGGCCGTCTCTCTTCGCGGCTCTCAAACGAACGACAGCGCGACGGCCGGGGACGTCGGGGAGTTGATTTCAGGAACGGTCGCTGCGAACACAACGTCGCTCTCGACCAACACTACCGCGAACGTCGGAACCAACACGAACATCACCCTGACCGCCGGAGATTGGGACTGCGATGGCGTCGTCAATTTCACCTTCGGAGCAACGACTTCGATCACGAACCTGACGGGCGGCGTCAGCACGACCACCGCAACGCTTCCGGCCCAGGACTCCTACTTCGACTACGAGACGAGTGCAATCGTGCCGACCGGCTCTGCTGTGGCGACGTGGGTTGTGCCGACCGTAAATATCAAGGTCGCGAACGCCACTACCACACCAGTCTTTCTAGTTTCGCAGGCGACCTTCACTGTTTCTACAATCAAGGTTGGCGGCACGATTCGCTGCCGGAGGATGAGGTAGAACAATGCCGCGCAAAAAAACCGTCGATCCCCGGCTCACGAAAGCTCTCGCCACCATCGAGGCGCAGAAGAACGCCAGCGCGGCGCAGCAGGCCGAGCTCGAACAGCTCCGCGGGATGGTGACCGCCGCCAAGCCGGGACGCCCCTTCCGCGCTCGCACCCTCTTTCATGGGCCGCTCGACGTGAAGCTCAAGGGCGTCGACGTCGCCGAGGATGAGGTCTGGATTGAGCAACGGGGCGAGATGCTGATGATCTTGGTCGGCAATGCCGCGCAAGCGGCCAAGTTCGGAATCAGGCGGACGATGGTTCAGCAGGAGACGCCTGAAGTCGTCCAGCAACTAGCCGCTCAGCCGCTGTTGCCGCCGCGCCCGCAAGTCGACCTGCAGGAGTTGGAATTGAAGCGCGTCGGCCTCGGCTCCCTCGACGCCGCCTCCCCTTTCGGCCCGCAGCTCGCCAACGTCTTCACCGATGACGGCCAGCCGGTAGTGAACGCCGCCGTAGCGCCGCAGGGTGATCCGCGCCGACCCGGGGGATGGCAGGACCGCACCGAGGCCGCTGTGATCGCGCGGGAGGCATACGGAGGCTACAACGGTTCCGGGCCGCGGCCGGCCGGATGGGTCGACCCGGATTCGCAGCCGAGCTGATGTCGGCAATCGAGCAGGAAGTCCAGCGCAAGATCATCTTCAAAGAGGACCGTCTCATCGTCCTTGACGGGTCGATCATCTGCCCGAGTCGCGCGGCGTGCGATCGCAAGGCCTACGAGCGCCAGGAGGTCTACATTCGGCGCCACTGCCGCGAACACCAGCTCGGGGAGTTCGAGGATCTCGAAGACGCCGAGCGCAACCTCTTCCTCAATTGCTTCTACTTCGCGCACAAGTACGGCACCGGCAATCTATCGATCGGGCCGGATCCATTCTGGGAACACCACGTCTTCATGGCCGATTGGAGTTTCCACCCGAACGACCTCGAGCAAGGCTTCGTTCGCGAGAAGCGGCGCTATCGGATGCCTGACTACGACGGCATGCACGTCGGACGCATCGAGAAGCGCTTCAAGAAGGTGCAGAAGCCCCGCGGTACGCAGAAGTCGTCCGTCGGCCGCGCGTACGTAACCTGGCGCCTCTTGCGCTCCTTCTACGTCGAGAACAACCCCTACTTCCGCGTGCTGGTGATCTCGGCGACCTCGAAGCTCGGGCGTACGCAGTGGTTCGGGCCGCTCAAAAAGCTCTGGTCGATCAATAAGCACCTGATTCGCCTCTTCGGCGCGTGGGAGTTCACTTGTGACCACTGCGGCGACGTCCAAGACGTTCCGCGCAAGCTCGTTGTGAACGTCGACCGCTGCCCGCGCTGCAACGAGGTTCTCGGCCGCCGCGTGCGGATGCGCAACGTCGGGCTCGTGACGAAGGGATCATTCGGGAAAGACAGCATTCAGATGCGGTGGACCGTTCACCCCGAGGATGACTTCTCCGGCATGGCGGTCGAGAATTTTCAGTTCGGCGGCGTCGACACCGAGCTCACCGGCCAGCGCTTCGATCTGGTCATGGCTGATGATCTGTCGACCTCGAAGAACTCCTACTCGTTCGATCTGCGCGAGGGCGTCAAGGACACATTCGCGGAAGTCACCCGGCAGCTCGACGACGGGCAGATGATCCTCTCCTGCACGCCGTACCACCTCGACGACCTGGCCAACGACATCGAGCGCAAGGAAGGCCCGTACTACGAGCAGTTCCACATCATGCGCCGCGCTGCGGCCTGGCTCGACGACAAGGGCGAGACGCAATACTACTGGCCGGTAAGCGCCGAGGGCGTCGAGAAGCTCTCCGAGCGAAAGTTGGCCGCCAAGAAGGCGATGACGGCCGATCGCAACTTCTCCTCGCAGTACATGGATCAGCCGGAAGACCCGACGCTCTCCAGCTTCAAGAGCGATTGGTTCGAGTTCGTCGAGCAGTCGGAAGTGCCGGCGCCGGTGCTCTGGGGGTACGGAGAGGATTACACCGAAGAGCAACTCAAGCGAATCAACGAGGAGCACGTCGTCGTCGACTCGTTCCTCTACGTCGACCCGGCCGGCCACGACCTGCAGAAGAAGCGCAATGATGACACCGCGCTCTTCGGCGGGAAGGTCTATCTCGGCATCGTCTACGTGATGGTCTTGGACTCGTTCAAGGGACCGGACTCGAAAGAGAAGGAGCGCATCTTCAACGCCGCGACACTCCTGCGCCCGCGGATCATCCGCTACTTCCGCAAGAACAACGACCGCGAGGGCGCGCTCGTCAACGGCTTCGCGAACTTCTGTAACGAGAAGTCGAGAGAGTTAACGGTCTCCCAGGCGAAGCCGGTGAACGTCTACCTGCCGATGTACTTCCAGCCCGAGTCGACGATCGTGTCCAAGCGCGACAAGATCGAGAAGACCGAGCCGCTCTGGCGCAACCGTCGGGTGAAGATCGTCCGCTGCGCCGGCGTGACCGAGGCCGAGCGCGTGAAGTGTCGCGAACAGTACGTCGGGCTCGGCATCACCACCCACGACGATTACCCCGACGCCGGAAGCGCGCTACAGGAAGACGTCGGGATCCCGACGATGTCGGTGGTCACCGCGGCCGCGCAGAGCGCCAGCACCTCGAGGGTGAACGAGAAGGGCAATATCGAGATCCCGATCGGCGACCTTCTGCGCGAGATGCGAAAGCGCCACGCCGCGCCGGAGCGACGGGATAAGTGGGCCTCCGGGGTCGCCGATCAGGAGACCTCGAAGGCGGATGTCGTAAACTCTGACATTCCCGAGCCAGAGGACTGGAGGGCTGCAAGGTGATCGAAGACGTCAAACAAGCGGCTCTCTACACGTGGGTAGGCGACTTCGTAACCCCTATCGGTAGGAAGTGGCGCCCGCGCATCGAGGCGGCTGAGGACTACCACAACGAGAACTCTGCCGACTGGCCGTACCTCCGCGACCTGTTCGTCAACATGCAGGCCAGGAAGGCGGCAACGTGGTCGCCGACGGTGGCGATGGCCTACTCGATCATCACCGCCGCGGCCTCTGATACCTACTTCAACAACCCCGAGAGCTGGATTCAGGCGAAGAGCGGCGACCCCGACGGCGACATTTCGAGGGCCTTCCGAGACATCGCCAACACAGCGCACCGCGACGCAGACACCGAAGGGATCATGCGTAAATGCTTGATCTGCGACGGGTTTGCGGGTTTCGGGGTTCATTGGGCCTACTTCGAGCAGGTGGAGGAAACGCCGACACCTGCTTTACAGCCTTCATTGGATGTAAAGCAAGAGTCTCAAAACGACGAAATCGGTCAAGTTAATGCGACGCAGGATGAGACAGAGCCGCCGGGCCAGCCGCCAGCCGCCGACGAAGCGGAACCCCCGATGCAGGTCGCAGCGCCCCCTCCTAACGTCATTGCACAGAAGGTTTGCGGCGACTTCTGCGAGCCGTGGGACTGGCGCTGTGACCCCGATGGCCGCGACTGGAAGCTGACCGATCACAAATACATCATCCGCAAGTACCGCAAGACGATCGCCGAGCTGATCGCGATGCCCTTCGCCAGCGAGAACGGCAAGGCCATGCTCTACACCTGGGGCAAGAGCCGGCGGCAGTCGAAGGAGCACTACTCGGACTCGAAGTGGGGATCGGACTCCTCCTCGATCGACAACGACATCGGCTACATGCCGGTTGACATGTGGGAAATCTGGGACCGCGTCTCGAAGATGACCATCCACATCCCCGTCGGCGCCGACTTCGACCTCGGCTCGCTCCCGTGGCCGCGGGCGTGGAGGTACGCGAACACCTTCCCGGCGACCTTCGTTGCGTTCAATTGGGAGCCAGGCGACAAGGCTCGGAAGCGCGGCTTCTATCCGATCCCCCTCCTCCGGCTCATCCGCGACCAACTGGAGAACATCAACGACCTCGAAGCGCTCTACATGGAGGCGGCGACGGCGTCCGTCATCAAATACCTGACGGTCAAAGGCCTACTCGACGATCCCGAGATCACGAACCTGACGAACAATCAGAGCCGGATCGTGGTGTCGATCGACATCATGAAGATCAAACAGTTCTTCCCGACCGCCGTCAACAACATCGGCGACATCGACCTCAAGCGCGTCTTCCATCAGCTCGAAGCGAACGACAAAGGGGCGTCGTTCGAATACGAGAAGGCGATCGAGCACGAGCTCCGGCAGATCGGGCGCATTGTCAGTTCCGGGCCACAGGACCGATACGGGCTCCCCGAGGCGCGCTCGGCAACGGAATCGGCCGGCCTCATCGACGCGATGAATAAGCGCGGACGCTCAAAGAGCGAGCTGGCCGCGAACATGTACGACCAGATCACCGAGAAATTCTTTCTCATCTTCAAGACGATGCAGACGCTCCCGATCGAATACCGCGCCTCGACGCCGGACTTCTCGGAAGGCGTCTGGCGGCAGTGGACAGACCTGGCTTCGGTGCGGACGCTCAGCCTCGCATTCGACCACAGGACCGGAACCTCGACGGCGCGTGACCCGCAGGCTGAGACCGCGGCGCGGAACGCTTTCGGGCAGATGGTGCTCCCGATCTACGCGCAGGCCCAGCAGTTCGACAAGGTCGACGAGATCGTGAAGTGGATGGCTGAACCTCAGAACTTCAGAAACCTCAACATCTTCCAGTCGCAGTCAAAACAGATCGCGATGCAGCTCGCTTACATGACGGCGCTTCTGAAGGTGAACCCGATGCTGGCGGCCGACCCGGACTTCGCGGACAAGAAGGCGGATCTTGCCTCGCAGCTCGCGCTCTCGCTTCTCTCGCCGACGGACCAGCAGGCAGTGGCTCAGCAGGTCAATAAGGCCGTGGAGTCTGGCGAGGCGATGCAGGGCGGCGGTGGACAAGGGGGCGGCGGACAGCAGCGAGGTCAAGGCCCGTCTCCCGGCTCGCTCCCGACGCAAGATACTCCCGGCCAGGCGGCGTTCGGCGCGTCGCAGGCTGGAGGCGGCGGAGTGCCATCGGCGGCGGCGGGGATGACAGGCGGCCGGTAAGAGGTTACAATCCGCGCCATGTTGATTCTCGTGTTGGTTCTTTTGATATTCAATTTGGCCTTGACCGCATTCTGCCTTAACCGGATCGACAAGCATACCGACGAGCACCACGCCGAGCAGTCCGCTCATTACGCCGTCGTCATTTCGCTCCAGAATTTGCTCGTGTCTTTGAGTGAATACGTCAGAGAGCTGAGCGGCACGGAAACTCGCTCACTGGAAGAGATGAAGTGGCTTCTCCGCGAAATCCGCAAGGACAAGGATTGCGCATCCGAAGTCCTTCATTCGATCAAGGGGCTGCGAACGGACATCACGAACTGGCGCAGCGCCGAAGACGAGGAAGCGCCATGATCGACCTCGACGCGATCCGGGCGCGGAATGAGACGCGCAAGAGCGGTTGGTGCTACGACTGCAAGCATGCGCACAACGACAGTGATCCGAAGGCCGATATCGACGCCCTCCTCGCCGAGGTCGAGAGGCTACGGATCGTCGCGTTCCGCGATCCGATGAAAGTCGAAAGGCGTATCGCGGAACGCCAATCCCGGAATCGATGCAAGCAAGGCCACGATCACACCTACAGCGCGCCCGGACCTATGTGCAAATGACCGTCATCGTCAAAGTCCGCGGCGCAGTCGGCGCAGCCACCTCGCGCGAGTTCTACTGCGAGCCCTGCAAGGCGTGGTTCACCGCGTGGACCAGCATGAATGCCGAGGGCGAGATCGCCAAGCGCACGCACTCCTGCGGAGCACTTTGTGAGACAAAGATCAAACCCGGAAGCCGCATCGCTTTCCGCTCCTCCGAGGTCGTTCCGCGCGATCGACGGAGGGTCATCCAGCGGTATCTTTCGCTGAACGACGAGCAGATCCAGCACGTCAGGAACGACGACATCGATCGCTACTTCAAAGCGCACGGACTTGTCGAAGTCGATTCTTCGTGGGATGATGCGCGAAATGGCGGGAAGCGGGAGCGCGGCGAACTCGTCGATCTTCCGCCCGAAACCGACGACCCGAATGCAGTCCGCGAGTGGAACGCGAAAAAGCATGGACATGACGCGGTGCAGCGAGACCAGGAGCGAACCAGGGCGAGTTTCGAAGCTCTCGCTAGAGGTGATGAACCGCCTCATCTCCCAGTTGCCGACGGAGTCGATGTCCACTCCACCCCGCACGTTATTGACGTCGAGCGCACCATCGAAGCAGTCAAATCGCAGCCGGTCGTTGATCCTCAGCGGCGGCGCGAGCTTCAGGGTCGGATCGTTGCCTAACATGCCGATATACAACAGGGGGCGACACAGATCGCTACGGGCCGTCCACGCGGTCGACAACCCCGCTCATGTGAAACGAGCGAGCTACCCATCCCGTAGTACGAGCCCGAGTGTGGGCGAAGGAGTTGGGCGCGAACGGCGTTCGTGGGGCGCGGCCGGAGCCAGATCCGGCCATGGAACTTCCGAATGAGTGTAATTCCAGATCCAGTCGCACCCGCAGCACCGGCAGGGACGCCAGCGCCTCCCCCGGCAGCTCCGCGTAGTGTGGCTGATATCGTGAAATCCGACCCGCAAGGCTTCGCAGCCGCGACGGGTCAAGGGTCCGGGGGCACCGCAGAGCCCCCCGCCGCACCCGCAGCGAAACCCGACGCCACAGCCTCGGGAGCCGCAGCCAAGGGCGAGCCGCCAGTCGAAGCGAAACCAGCAGTCCAGACAGCGCCCGCGCCGGCCGCGAAGCCTCCGTACACAGCGGAGGAATTCGCCGCCTTCGATGGGAACTACCACGACCGCAATTTCGATTGGGACAGATGGCCAGCGGAACTCCAAGACGCAAAGGTGTTCGCGAAGAAGGTCGCATCGGGCTACGGCACGCGCCACGCTCAGTTGCAGGCCGAGCGCGCGACATTCGAAGCTGAGAGAGCGAAACCGGCCACGGTTCAACCTGCCCCAGCAACAGAGAGATCAGCAAGCCTCGACACGCCGGAAGCGAAAACGGCCGCGCTCGAAGAGTTTCTAAACCCCGACACGTGGGCCAGCGGTATGCGAAAGCTACTCGGCAGCGACGAAGGGAAGCAGATTCTTTCCGACCTCGGCTACGCGGACCCGACCGAGCGAGGCGTTGTCAGCGAGCTTGTAAAGGAGCGCACGATTTCGACGGCGGTCGCAGCGATTGCGGATGGTGAAGGCGCGCCGTTCCCTCAGTACCTCGCGGATGAGAAGTACCGCGATGAGGTGAACGCGTACGTCCGGAACGATCCGTTCTTGCGGGCCAAGGTCGACAGTCGCGACGTGAACGACGTGACGTATGCCTTCGCAGCAGCGAACGGTGTCATCACGGCGCGGCGTTACGCGCAACTCGAAGGAACGCTGGCGACTCGGGAACAGGCGCTCGCCGCACGTGAAGCGGCGGTCGTAGCCGGTGAAGCAACGCTCAAAGCTCAGATCGAATCGACGAACCGGCAGGAGCCGGCCTCGCCAGCGGTCAACGGCCAGAGCGGTAACGGCTTCATCAAGCGGCCAGCGATGACGACGCGCGAGCTCGTCGCCGCAGCCGGCCCGATCCCGGTTCAGTAGTAGTACCTCTCTCTGTCGAAGTAGCTGTGCCGCTGGGGCGTGACGTGCGGAGGATGCAGCAGCATGACTGCTATCTCAACGCTCACCCAGAATTGGGACTCGTACACGATCGCCATCATGGCGGAACGAGCGCCCACACTGGCAAAGCAAACAATCGACGACAACCCTCTGCTCGAGGCGGCGACCCAGCGCGAGATTTCCAGCGCCATGGGCCTTCGAATCGAGCGTCCCCTCGAAATCGGCCGCAATCCGAACGCTGGCTATTTGCAGTCGTTCGATGCGATGGTCGAGATCGTCCCCACCGAAGTTGCCGCGATGGCTGTCTACAAACCGTCGCTCCTCGCTTGCCCGATCCGTTTCAACGCGGGTGAGAAGAAGATCAACGACTCCAACAAATACGCCGACCTGATCGATCTTCGGATGAACCAGGCGCGGCGCACGCTCGCCGAGATCCTCAACCAGGCACTCTACGGCGTCGGCGCGAACCTCAAGACGATCGGACTCGGGGCGTACATCCCAACGACGGTCGGCTCGAACACCGTCGGCACCATCAACGAAGCGAACGCTCCTTTCTGGCGCTCGCAGGTCCGCACCGGCGCCGGCTCGTTCGCCGCGAACGGTCACAACGGCACGGCGAACGACTACATGCTCGACATGTGGATCACCTGCAGCAGCTCGGGCAACGGGACCAAGGGCGCCCCCTCGAAGCTGATCGCCGACCCGCTCTTCTACCAGTATTACTCGGCCTCGGAAGGCCAGCGCACGCGCATCCTCAAGGGTGACGACTTCGGCGAGCTTTACAAGGGCGCCATGACGTACCGCGGCGTGCCGATCCTTTTCGACAAGGTCGCGGACCCGAACACCGTTTGGTACTCCCACGATGACGCCTTCTCCTGGTACGCAGCCCCCGGCTTCAACATGGACGTCTCTGCCATGCGCCCCGTGGGCAATCAGCCGTACGTCGACTATTGCGTCATCACGCTTTTCCATCAGTTGGTCTGTGATCGCCGGAATCAACTCGGCAAGATCACGGGCTGGTCTCGGTAAAGGAGGATGACGCCATGCCTATGATCAAAATTCTCGACGGCATCCACGTTTCTCCTTTCAACCCGTTCGCCGGCGAGGGCGAGAACGACCTGTTCTCCTCGTACGCGCCCGCGACAAACGATCGTCTCACCCGCGCCGGCATATCGCCAGGCGACTTCTTCCGCTATCGCGAGGGCGTGTTCGGGCTTTTCTACAACCGCTCCGGCTCGTCAACCGCCGTCGGCAACTCGGTCTGTTCGTTCCAAGCTGCTGCTGCGCGTGTGGCGACCATCACCTCGGCGACGGCCGCGGTCATCACCTGCTCGGGGGCGGCTTTCGACGTCCCGGATTCGTCCGGAGCTCCTGGCTTGATCGGCAAGCTGGTCTTCATCAAGACCGGCACCGGCACCGGTCAGGTGCGGCGCATTCTCGACAACACGGCGACAACGATCACCGTCGCCAAGTACATGCCGTCCATTCAGCTATCGGCGACTGATTCCTCGAATCCGAACGCGCTGACCACCGTTCCTGTCAACGGCGACACGCTGATCGTCGTCGGCTTCGACGAGGTCAAGAAGACGACGGCTGTCACGGACGCCGTGCTCGGGGTGGCGATGGCGATCACGACCGACGGCTCGCTCGGCATCTTCCAGGTCGGCGGCCCGGCCATGGCGCTCGTTGTCGGGTCAACCGACGCGACTACCGTGCTCGGTCCTGTCGTTCCGTCGGCGACCGCTGGCACTCTTAAGGGCCCCACTGCGGCCGGCGAGACTGCGGCAGAAGCGCGACTCGCGTGCGGCATTTCGTTCGATGCCTACGCTGGTGCGGCGGCTCTTCGTCTCATCTTCCTGACGGGCACGAAGTTCATCGGAGCTTGCGCCCCGCCGCTGGGCGTGCTGTAATCTCTTCCGTCTTGTGACGGTTCTTTTGGCCATGTCGGGGGCTGGCGAAAATTCTGGCCCCCGACGCCGACCGGAAGAACGGCACAGCGAAGGAGATTGACAATGACACCAAGCATCGGAAGAATCGTCCACTACACCCTCTCGCCGGATGACGTTCGCCGGATCAACGACAACCGATTGAAGCTCGGCTCCGTCGGCAGGAACCGCGTCGATATCGGCGAGGTCTATCCAGCCATCATCGTCCGCGTCTGGCCTGACGAACACGGCCCCGGTATCCCCGGCATCAACGCGCAGGCATTCCTCGACGGCGACGACACCCACTGGATTCTTTCGGCGAAGGAAGGGACCGAAGGCGGGCAGTGGCAGTGGCCCCCGAGGGTCGAGTAGATGTCCGCCACTGAACAGGAAGCCCGTGTCAGCGTCATCGGCCAATCTGGAGTTCCAATCTTCACATTTCATGGAGGTCGCGCCAGCCTGTTGATCGGCATCGCGGCATCGTTCACGGAAGATGAGCTGGAGGCCGCAAAGAACGAGCAGGACGCCTTCCTTCTCTGCGAGAAGAAGCGCGAGCAGATGCGCAAAACGCTCGATCAAACAACGCGCGATCTCTTCCGGCACCTCGACGAAGCGCGCGCCGTGATTCCGCCTTCGATCAAGGTTTCGTTCCCGCCGCTGGCGATGGAGGGTTTCACCAAATGAGCGCCTACGCCCCCGATCCAGCCGCCGACACCAACACGAATTTCATCTCGGCGGATGACGACACGCGCGAGCTGACTGCGCAGGACGTTCTTCCTGCGCTCTTCGAAGCTGGCGTGGTCACCTTCAATCAGGAAGACACCGCCGCGAGCGCGTGGGAGAAGGAGAACCACCGCGCGATCCTCCGTTCGTGGGAGGTCGGGCTCAAGAGCAGACCGGCCTACAACGAGCGGCGAACTCGTTACAACAAGACTCGCGGGCCGAAGCCGGTCTCGAAGCTGTCGATGGACCCCGCAATCGCCGAGGAAGAGATCGACCGCCTGATGCGCGGCAACCCGGCGGAGAACGCCGATCGCATCAACACCCTCCGCGTCGACGTGCTCGGTCTCGACCCGATCGACTTCACGCCGCCGAAGCAGACGCCCTTCGAGGTCGCGCCTCTCACCGCCGAGCAACTCCGCCGCAACAACTTCCTCGCTCTCTCGCACGCGAAACAGATGGTCGAGATCGAGAAGATGGAAGACATCGACTTCCTGAACTGGATCTTCGGAAACAAGTCCATCAAGGTCATGCCGCTGGCGAAGAAGACGGCGCAGGATCGGATCAAGTTGCTGGAGAAGGCGGCGAAGTGAGCGCGATCATCAATCCAGTCGTCGAGATTTGCGAACATCGCGAGTTCGACGCTGGCGTTGACGTGAACAGGCTGACCGACGACGTCGGAAAACTTACCGGTTTCATGGCTCACATTCGCGTGCGTTGCCGCGGCTGCGGCGTCATGATGAAGTTCCTCGGCCTTCCGATCGGTTGCCACCTCGACGGCGCGACGGTTTCGGTCGGCGCTGAGGAGTTGCGAGCCGCGATTGCGCCGCACCTCGATTGGATCGCTCCCGGCAAGGCGCCTGAGTTCAGAGGTTTCGTCGCACGTCAGGCGCCGGTCGTTGATGTGCCGGTGAGTGGCGAGATCATCAAAGCGAGCCACTGATGCCGCAGACCGCAGGAGACATCGTCCGGTTCGTGATGAGCCGCCTGCCCGGCCTTCAAGAGCTGGAGGCGATGACGCTCTACTCCTCGGCCCTGCGCTGGCTCTACAACAAGCACGAGTGGCTCTTCCTGCTCCGCAACGACATCGTCACCACCGAAGCGCCGTACAGCGCCAACACGTTGACCGCGACCACCGGCAGCGCCGCACTCGTCGGCGATTCGACACTTTGGGATCCGACGTGGGTCAGCCGGAAGATCGTCATCCAGGGCATCGCGACACCCTTCGACGTCGTCGTGACCGGCGCGACCACGGCGACTCTCCAGGCAAACGGCGCGAACGTGAACTGGCCTGGCGCGACTAACTCCGGCCTCAGCTACCGGATCTACCGCGACGTCTACACCCTCGCCGCGAACTTCGATTGGGGACGCTCGTTCTTTTGGTGGGACCCCTCGCAGACCTTCGAGCTCCCGATGATCGACGTGACCCTCATGCTCCGCGAGAAGGCGATCATCCCCGGCAACCTCGGGCAACCGATGGCAGTCTGCCGCGCGCCGCTCCAGCAGGCTACACCTACGACGGTCCCGGCCGCGGCAGTCGAGTTTGGCCCATACGTCCCTGACGCCGTTCGTTCGTACAACCTCTGGGGCTTCCCGATCCCCGCGATCACTACCGCCGACAATCAGTATCCCTTGTGGCCCGTCGGATCGGAGGATCTCATCGGCAAGCGGATGCAGATCGAATACGGCGACAACCCACGGCACCGGATGGCTCCCTCCGCGAACTTCATGAATGAGTACCTGATGGCGGTCTGGGATCTCTTCAAGCGGAACGACGGTGGGGCCGAGATCCAGCGGATTCGCCAGCGCTACAACGGCGGCGGAATGCGCAGGCCGTACCTCTACCCGAATGGGCGCGTGCTGCCGGATGTGTCGGGGTGGCCGAATTCGGGCTAAACTGCGCGGCATGGAAAACAAAAAGCCTCCGATCGAATCAGAGCCGGAGCCGTCCTGGTCAGGGTTGATCTACACGAAGGAATGGTGGTCCCTGCCGATCGAAGAGGCAGTCCGGCTCGAAAATAGGGCACTCGCAAAACTCCTTGATGAACCGGAGAAGTATTCATGGGCCTGACCGGCCAAGCCCTCATCGACAACCTCTCTGCCCGTCTCGGCTACGGCGCGACACCATCTGCCGCTCAGCGCGCGGCCGCGCTCGCCCTTCTGCAGGCCGCCGAATCGTGGATCGCTCAGCAGGGATCGCTCAAGTACCTCGAACGAGACACGACCCTGACGCTGACGCCCGGCCTCGACTTCATCGACATGCCGGCGTGGGTGGACTTCGGAAAGACGATGTCGCTCGCGCTGCCGGACGGGAACGGCGAGTTGAAGATCCTTCCCGCCGACCAGTTCCGCCGCGACACGAAGTACACGTACGGCGCATGGAACCTGACCTCGCCGAAGAGCTGCCACGTCGCCCGCGACACGACCGGCGCGACGATCCGTTTCATCTTCGACCGATCGAACGCGACGGGCGGGAACCTCGTCTATCCCTTCTCGGCGCAGCAGCTCCCGAACACGCTCTCGGATAGCGCGGCGGCCGGAACCGGATCGTCCCTCCCGGGCGACTACGACATCTCGCTCCTCTTGAAGCGCGCCGAGTTCGAGGGCAAGCGCGAGACCCGCAGCCTCGTGTCGCAGAAAGAGTTCGACGACCTCGACGCGCAGATGGGTCGCTTCTTCGATCAGTACCGCTCATCGAAAGAGCAGCCGAAGCCGGACAGCGAGCAACTGGCGCGGAAGAAGAGCGAGATGATTCGGGAGGGGACGTGAAGGAAGAGCGCCACCTCATCGCGATGGTTCCGAAGGGATACCGACCGATCCACGAAGACAGCATTGCATCCCTTCGGGCATTGATAGCGAAAGCCGAGAAGGGCGAAGTAACGGCCTTCGTGTTCGCCGCGTGCGAGCCCGGCTTCAGCTATTGGCTCTCGCGAACTGCCACTACGAGGCAAGACCGAACGAACCTCATTGGACAGCTTCAAATGTTGATACGCGATCTATTGAACGATGAAGATGTGGCTCTTCATCGCGGTGAATAGATGCCAACCGCCAGCAACGCAGCCAGCGCCGATTTCGAGGGCAACCGGGGCCTTTTCACTAATCAACAGGCGCACACCTCCGATCCCTCCGCGTTCCTGATCTACACCGACATCATCAACACGCAGGACGGGAGGCGGCGCAAGCGCCCCGGAATCGGCACTCCGATTCAGAACGTCGCCGCCGGAGGAGTCGTCGGGCCCGGCCAGATGCACGAATACACGCGGGTCTCGCCGACGACCGGGGCCATCACCTACTACCAGTTCCGCGCGTGGGGCTCGGTCATTGAGCGATGGAACAGCGGCGCGGGGACTTGGGACACCTGCGCCCTCGGAGCTGTGGCCTTCACCGGCACGGCCTGGCAATTCGTCAACTTTCGCAACCGGTGCTACGCGATCAACGGCGTGGACGGGATCTTCTACTTCGACGGAACGACTGGTCCGGACGGGCGGGAGTGGTACGTGGTCGGGATCGCGACACCGAGCATCTCGGCCGGCTACTCGCTGAGCGCCGTCGACGCCCCCTACATCACCGGCACCGTGAGCGTCACGAAGGGCGGAACGACGGTCACCGGATCCGGCGCGACGACATGGGTCACCAGCGGGGCGTGGGTCGGGAAGACAATGACGATCGGCGGAGTGGCCTACACGATCGCCGTCGTCACTGTGGCTTCGCCGGGCGTCCTGACCATCGTCGAGCCCTACCGCGGCGACACCCTGGCCGGAGTGCTCTACACGATCTTTCCCGGGTTGATGGATTGGTCCGAGCCGCCGCGCTACGCCTACAGCTACTACAACACGGCCACGGGCCACAGCTCGAACGTCTCGCCGGCCGTGCAGATCACGGAGAAGGATGTCATCGGCCGCACGGTCAGGATCACCGGCATCCCCTACTCGCCAGTCGACTTCAACAACGGCTACGACAAGATCCAGATATGGCGCTCGGCGAAAGACGGGACGGCAATGGTCGACATCCTTCCATCGCAGGGCGGACAGATCAACAACTCCGCCGGCGCCGGCACGACCGCCTTCACCGAGACCGCCAACACCTTCAGCGATATCGACCTCGGCCAGGAGTCGGCGCCGATCGTCTCGAACAGGAAGCCGCTGAATGGGACGGACTCCGCGCCGATCGCGGCTTCATCGATCGCAGAGTGGGGCGGCCGGCTGTGGGTGACGGCGCCTCGCGAGGCAAAGCTCTATTACTGCGCGATCGGCCCCGAGATCGGATTCGGGCGCGGCGACGAGTGCTGGCCGGCCGAGAATACGCTCGACGTGACGGACGCTCGCGCTCTCCTGCGGGTCGGCCAGGACAAACAGGACAACCTCCTCGTGCAGACCGGGACGAAGGATCGAGTCGTCATCGGGAACAACATCATCGACTTCGACACCGCAGGCCTCGGCACCGACGAACAGGGCGGCGGGTTCAGGGGCGGCGCGATCGCTGTGGCTGGCACCTTCCTGCAGCTCTACGGCGACAATCGGCTGATGGACAACACGAACGACGCTTCGCTGCTCGAGACTCCGGTCCAGCGCCGCGCGGCGGATCGCGCGAACATCGGACGTGAGATTCAGCCGGACCTCAGCGCGATCCCGGCAGCGCAACTCCCGCAGAGCACCCTCGTTCGTTTCGTGCTGAAGGAGTTCAACCTTCTGTTGGTCTCGGTGGCCGTGGCCGCTGGCGACAACACCATCACCTACGTCTTCGACTACAACCATTCGACGTGGTACCGGTGGTCGATCGGCTTCTCCGCTTTCGCCGTCGTCCACAACCCAGCGGCCGGGAACGCGCTGGAGCTCTGGGGCGTCCGCGCCAGCGACAAGAAGGTGTACCGGCTCCTACAGCCGAACGTCTTCACCGACAACGGAGCGAACTTCACCCCCGCGCAGCGCTCTTCGATCATCCGGCCATTCGGGTACGGAAAACAGGGGTTCTTTAAGTTTCTCAAGCTCTACGTCAACGACCCGGCGAACGCTTGGCAGGCGAAGGTCTATTGCGACGAAGACACGACCGGCCAGCAGTTCCCCGTCGACATCCCGAACTTTCGCTGGGAGAGCGCGGCGGGGAAGGAACTCATCCTCCCGGCGATCCACACCGCGAAGAAGATCGGCGAGGTGTTCCAGTTCGACGTGATCTGGCCTACGACGGCGACTGACCTGTGGATCGAGAAGATGGGCACGACGTTCTCGCTTGAGCAGGACGTTGAGGAGAGGCAGTAGGTTACAATCTGCGCCATGCCTATCACACCCTCACCAACCGGAAGCGGAGCGCCGTATTGGAGAACGGGTTGCGGCTCGTTCGTCGCCAACGGTAGCTTCGGCACCGCGAACGACTACATGCTTCAAATGTTCGTCACCTGCGCAGACCCTCCGAATACCCCGACACGCATCGCCATGGGCGACCTCGTGTTTCAATGCTGGCGGCAAGCGCAAGAGAGACAACTTCAGTTCCTCGTTCGCCACATCCGCAGAATTCTTGACGATCCGACCGATTGGATGAAGAACGTCTCGGTTGCAAGCCTCGACTCGGCGGCGGAAATCCTCCGTTCCTTGCGAGATCTCTCCGCTCACATTACGACCCAGCGGGACCGATATCTAGCCGCCGAGGTCATTCACGATAGAGAACTCATCGAAGGCCAGATGCTCTTCTACGTCGGCGAGAAGCTGGTCGGCGAGTGCAGCGGGTGGACGGCGTAACCTTGTGGGACTCCTCGCCGGACAGACCGACTCGCCGAGCAACCTCACCGGCCCTCGCGACCGTCCGCGCCAACTCCTCCCGCTCCCGCCGTACGACCTGATCGTTCGAGTCAGCGGCAACGCCGTCCAGCTCCTCGCCGTCGATCGAGCGCAGTTCATTACCGCCGACGGCAACCTCTCCGGGTCGACGAAGTACATCTTCTATTGGGTCGCGATGATGGACTCTTCGACGCACGATGGGAGGCTTGAAGCGCTGAACCGCGCGCTCGTCGTCGGCAGCGTTCCGCGAACCTACGTGAGCGGCCAGCGGCTCCCCTGCCCCCTACTCACCGACGCTCGCTTCACTAGCGGTTACTTCCTCTGCGTCGGGATGGATGACGAAGGGAACGTCTCGCAAGGAATCCTCGCGTCCTCGGCGCAATCGAGCACGATCCTCGATGGCTCCGTGCCGGGCCCGGTGACCGACCTGCAGATCAGCGAAGACGGCGAGCAGGCGAACGGCACCGTCGTTTCGGTTCTCAGCTTCACCTACGTCGCGCCGAATCCGAAGAACTCCTTCATCGGCATCCAGCCGGTTATCCGCGACTACCCGGCAGTCGGCGATCTGACGGAGTTCGGGCCTCTCGGTTACGGCGGACCAGGGGGGGGCGCCGGAGGCGGACAGCTCCGCATCGTTCCAGCCAGGCGCACCGGCGACGGGACGATCACGATCACGATGTCGTCCGTCGTCGGGACCGGGACTCACTTCACTCTCTTCGCGAAGACTGGCGACCAGATCGAGGTGTTCGGCGTTCTCGGTCGCGTTACGGTCAACAGCGACACTCTCATGACTCTCGACGTGGCGTGGCCAGCGACCGCGCCGGTGGTGACGGCGGTCGACCAGTACGTCATGATCGGACGCTGCCGGGTGTACGCCGTAGCGCTCTCCCAGCTCCTCGCGCACACCGACGATCAGACCGATTGGCCGTATGTCGACGTCGATATCGACGGGCTCCTGTCCGCTCCGAACGCGCCAGCCGCCCTGACCCTGACTCCTTTCGGCAACGGGATCCGCGGGCAGTTCGCGCAGGTGGCCGGCGTCGGCATCCGCGGCTATCTCGTCTTCCGTTCGACCGGTACGAGCGTCGACCTCTTCAACGCCTTCCAGATCGGCAAAGAGATCAGGCACGATCCGACGACACCGAATGGCGGCACGATCCTCCAGTTCGAGGATACGAATTTCACGGTGTTCGAGCGCGAGCAAGGGCAGATTTTCCGGTACTACGTGAAGACGGTCAACGTCCGCGACGAATGGTCCGGACTCTTCGCGACGGCCACGGCTGCGTGCCGGCTCGACGCACCATCCGACAACAGCCCGACGAATCCAGCCCGCGAGATCGCGCTCAATCAACTATGGGACGGCCACATCAACGGGACGGCTGGACTCGTTGGCGTCGGCGACGCTGGCCAGGACGTCAACATGGGCGGCACTCCTCCGGCTGGTCGCGCCAGGTGGGCGGGCGTCGCTGGCGGGGTGGGCGTGGCTCCCTCGCACGTGAGCTCCACGGAGGTCATCCTCGCGATGAGCGCGCCCGCCGCTGTCGGCCAGAGCGCCATCCAGCAGGACATCGGGGGATGGGACAACGCCGCGGCGACCGACAGGCGGCTTCCGACGAACAAGCTGCTCTGCCTCCAGGTCAAGGCGCGTACGACCGGCGGCCAACCGAACGGAACGCTCTTCCTGGAGATCCAGCAGTGGAACGGCGGCGCGCAGAGCGGGGTGGCGAACTATCGCCAGCGCCTCTCGAACGACGTCCTCGACACGACGGCGACGAGCCTCGCGATTCAGGGGTCCGACATCGTCACCGACTACACGGTCTACTGGGGCGTCTTCGTCCCCGATCCGAACGTGGTAACGACGTTCTTCCGCGCTCGCATCCACTACGACGTGACGAACTGGAACGGGGTGAACGTCTTCGTCACCGAGGCGATGCTGGCGATCGCGGAGACGTTGCCGCCGTACAATCCGCAGATGGCCGATCCTTCGATCACGTACACGCGGCCGAGCGGCGGGGCTCCTCTTCCGCATGGAGGCTTCGACCCCGACAACGGCGGCGGTCGAGACCGTATCCCGCTTCCGCCTTGAGATCGGTTACAATCTGCGCCATGTTGAAGCGTGAATGGTCCCTGATCGTCGCTGCATTGAAACTTTACGAAGTCACGAGCCGCGAGTTCGGAGGTCGCCAGATACCCGTTCCGTCTGGCGAGAATGAGTGGGTCGGAATCGCCGATGAATGCGTCGAGCTTCTCAAGAAGTTGCCTCCGGAGGAACCGGCGACGCCGCCAAAACTGGTACTCACGCGCCCGGACGGTCCGCTCTTCAACGGACTCTCCGTCGAATGTGATTTCTGTCGACCGCAGCACCGCATAATCCTCACGCTCGCCGACGACGGAACGGCGTATTGCCAGCACGAATCGCCATGACCACCCACATCGGCCCCCCCTCGATCGACAAGAGCGGTCAGCACGGCGTTGCGGTTCATCTCCACCTCGAAGCCGGAGGCTGGCACGGCAGCTACCGGATCGCCACGCACGGCAGGAGCGCTGATTGGGTCGCCGCCGAGCATGCGCGGATCGTCGAGTGGCACAGCAGGAAAGCCGCGAAGTTGACCGAGCTGCAGTCGCTCGTCGGGATGACGATCGCGGGCGGCTTCGTCATCATGGACGCGACGGTTCGTGATCGCGGCCACGGATGCGAGTTGATCTGCCGCGCTCTCTTCGCCGGGCCACCTTCCGTTCCTCTGCGCATGGTCGAGTTCTTCGACGATCCGAGCCACGTTCCCTCGGCGCAGGCACTCGTGAACGCGATGAACGAGCGAATCCATCTTCAGGCGAAGAGCGCGGACGCTCGCGATCAGCACGTCGCTGAGGTGCGCGGCATTCTCGGTTTGACTTGATCTTCGTTTATCGGTTACACTCCGCGCCGTTAGTCCACGTCGGGTAATCGCGCGTAACTTGTGGACTGGTGCCGAAGCAACCCGATAACGGAGGCATCACGGCAGGACGGGCCGTACATGGGTGGCCGCACCCTGAAACCGACTGGCGGCACTCTTTTGCCGTGAAAACGTGCATAATTGCCTCCGTCGAAAGGCAGGAGGTCGCGCGTGGCATTCGGGTTGTCCACAAAGGCGGACGTCAACGCCATCAAGTTCATGGGCCAGGACTGGCTCACCTCCGGAAAAGGCATCACCGACATGTCGCTCGATGACCTTCATCGGATGAGCGGCGACTTCCAAAACCAGATCAACACGGGCGGACTCACTCCGGCGCTCAACAGGCAATACGATGTAGCCGGCGGCGCGATCTCAGACAATGCCGTTCGCGCGGCGCGCTCGTTCAGGGCTGGCCTCGGCCAAACCGCGATACAGAACGGTGGAACGTTGTCGACGGCGGCTCAGGCCGAACTCGCGACGCGCAACGAGGCGAACATCAACGAAGACACCTTTACAGCGCGGAACAACCTCGCGTTCGACAAGGCGAAGGTCTCGCAGGCGGCCACCTCCGAGCTCCAGGACCGCATCCTCAAAGTCGCGGACATGGTACGCACGACTGGTCTCACGCGCGAACAGATGGGGTCCGCGGCGCTGATACAGGCGGCGGTTCTGAAGCTCCAGCAGAAGCGGGATACGCTCAACGCCTTGACGTCCATCCTCCACGCTGGCGTTGGCGGGGGCGGCTAAGCCGTGCCGGTACTTGGCGGGTTGTTCAATAATCAGTGGCAGGACGGCGGTGGCGACTTCGGCGTGATTGCCTCGCGCGTGGCCGAGCAGCTCGCGAATACGAACGCGGCCTCGACCAGCGAGCAGCAGAAAAAGATCACCGAGATCGCCAAGCGGCCGCAACCGGTCAGATCCGTCACTGTCACGCACAAGCCCGATGGGACGATGGACCAGATCGTCACCGTCAAGAACGCGCCGCAGCAAGATCCGGCGCAGGAAGCGCAGGCGGCCAGCGCGGGACCGCAGGCCGACTACCTTCAGCATGTTGTCGCTCCGATCATCCACGGCGGCGCTGCGACGATCTCGGCACTGCCGGATCCCGAATCGATCGACCCGGGCCTCCTCGCCAGCCGGCAAGGGCGAGAGCAACTTCTCAAACAGTCCGGGCTCGATGCGGCGTTCGGGCACAGGCCTGGCGAGGGGTTGCTCGGGATGGCGGCCCGGCTCGACAAGCGCGACGAGTTGCTCAACGACCCGGAGCGTCTCAAGCGCCTCGTCATGGCGCAGAGGTTTCGCGAACGAGCCGCCGTAGGTGACGAGGTTCGACCGTTCCAGCAAGACCTCAACGCCATGGACACGCAGAGGCGCCAGCACGAGATGGAGGTGCGGCAGGGCATCGCCGAGGATCGTAGGCAGAAAACTGAGGCGCGGCGCGAGGAGGAGACCTTCATCGGCGACTTCACCCGTGGCGACCACAATTACGGATTCATGGACGACAAGGGTGCGCAGACGCTGATCGATGCCGAGAAGCAGCGGTATAAGGCCCGGTTCGGCGAGGACAAAGAGATGCCCGCGTGGATGGAAACCATGATGCATTCGAGGATCATGGACGACCGCGCGAAGAACTCCTCGGACAAAGCGAAGACGCAGTTCACCCAGGACAACCAGGACCGCAGCTACGAGCGGCTGATGACGATCCTCGGGATGCAGCAGGCCAACACGCAGAGCATGATTGCGGCGCGGGATGCGAAGGCGAACACCACGCGCGTTTCCCGCCGCGACGCGATCGAGACCCCGGCGAACGAGTTGCTATCGTACCTCGGCGACGACAGCTACGATCAGAAGTCGGTCAACCGCGCGCTGACCACGAAAGACAACGTGCTCGGGCAGGAGCGCAACAAACTCACTGCGGCGATCCGTCTCGATTCCCCCACCGTGAACACGATGGCCACGAGCGAGCCGTGGAAGAAGAGCGAGATCGCGAAGATCATCGCGCGGATCAAAAACAACCAACAGCGCATCCGCGAGATCGACGCAGAGCGCGCAATCATTGCGAGACGCTCGGCCACGGCTACGCCAGCCGGCGCACCGCCTCCTCCTCCTCCATCCGCCGCGCCTCGTGACCCGCTCGGAATCCTTCACTAATGCCCCAGATGACGACTGCTCAGTTCGCGCAGAGCGTCCGCGCGAAGTATCCGGGCTCGTACGATGATCTCGGGGATGACGATCTGGTCTCGAGGGTAGTCGCCAAACATCCTGAGTACGTGGCTGATGGGGTGGTCGAAGCGCCGAAGACTGCCGCGGCGCCGGCGCCGTCGAGATTGGACGCCGCGCGAGCGAAACTCTCTCAGCCGCAAGGCGACGGAGGCAGCGCGTGGGATTACGTGACCGGCGCCGCCAAGGGTATCGCTCGCGCGGTAGGGGTTCCGACCAGCGTCGACGAACTGAAGGCAGACGCGAAAGACTCCGTGCTCAACGTGCTCACCGCCGGAGTCGTACCGGCAGCGAACAAGGCCGTCGGGATGGTTCAGCAGGGCATCAGCGCATACCAGAGGGCGAAGGACGCTAAAGGCGCAGCGCGGACGGCCCAGGCTGTGGCGTCTGGAGTCCCGTTTGTCGGTCAGCCGGTGGCCGCCGTCGTCGATCCGGCGATCTCCGAAGCGGAGGGCTACGGGCCTACGCACGAACAGAATGTCGCCGCAGTCGAAGGGGGCGCTTCCCTCGCTACGCTCATGCTCGCTCCGAAGGTGCTCAGGAAGGTGAGCAAGCTCGCCGAGGCCCGCGCCGCGCTCAAGGCTCGAAGCGCGCCGGTGGAAGCGGCGGCGGTTAGTCCACCATCTGAAGCCATCCCTTCAGAGGCTTCCGCGCCGGCCGGACCAGTTGCCGCGCCGGCGGACGAAATTAGTCCACCCTCAACCGAGGCCGCAAAACCGGACCAGCCGCCCACGATCCGCACCCCCGAGGCGATCTTCGCCGACATGCAGAAGGCCGAGACGGACCTGAAGGCCGCGACCGATGCGGTTCAGCCCCGGGAATCACCAGCAGCCGCAGCCTCTCCTGCCGCCGCAGCGCCATCAGAAGCCGAGCCTCCGCCAGCCCCCCCCACGCCGCCGATCGCGCCACGGGGCGATTCTGGGACAAATGGAGGTGGTTTCGACGCTCAGGCGTACGTCAAGGAACAGGTTGCCGCCCGCGAGGCCGCCAGGAAAGCCGGATCACCCGCTGGTGTTTTGGCTAAAGGGCGGTCGTTGCTTTCCGATATCAAGCGAAAGCTGGTCGACTCGAACGCCCCGATCGAGGATCTATTGAACGACATCACCAAGCGCGAGAAGATCAAGCTGGCGCCATCGCGGGACATCACCAACGCAATCGACCGGGTCTACCGCGCGCCCTCCATCGCCGGCCAGTTCGCGAAGGAGAACGGGATCGAAGGTGTCATCCGTGACGTCCCTGACCTCGACACCCTCGACCAGTACCTCATAGCAAAGCAGGCGCAGACCGTAGCCGAATCTGGTCGCGAGACCGGTCGCAACCTCCCAGAGGATCGGCTCTTTATGGATACCGTGGGTCCGACCTATGAGCCGTTCGCGCAACAGATCAACACCTACTCCCAGAGGCTCCTTGACTACGCCACCGAATCCGGTCTCGTGAGTCCCGAGCTCGCAGCCAGCCTCAAAGAGCAATACCCGGATTACGTTCCCCTCCAGCGCGTCTTCGGTGAGGCCGAGAACACAGGAGCGCCCGGCGGCGGAAGTGGGCCGGCTTCAATTTCCGGACAAACGGTCGTCCGCAAATTGAAGGGGTCCGCGCGTCAGATCGAGAGCCCGGTAGAGTCGATGATGGCGAAGACGACGGAGGCGTTCACGCAGGGCGAGAAGAACAAGGCGGGGCAGCTGCTGGCTGGCTACCGAGATCTACCCGGCAACCCGTTCCAGATTGAGGAAGTGATGGGCGACAAGGTGCCGACCGGCGCCCATACGATCTCGTACCTCGACCAGGGCGTGAAGCGAACCTTCACGGCGCCGAAGCTCATCGCTAACGCCGCAAAGGCGCTCGATGTCCAGCGCCTCGGCATCGTCGGGCGAATCCTCGCGACTCCAGTTCGCGTGGCGAAGGTCGGCATCACCGGCATCAACCCGGCCTTTCTGGCCTCGAACATCGCGAAAGACCAGATCACTGGATTCATCAACTCCGAGCGCGGGATCAATACCCTCGCCAATCCGATGACCTTCAGCAAGGCGCTATTCCAGGCCGTCGGCCACGGCGATCTCTTTGACGAGATGATCCGTGAGGGGGCGCTCGGGACCTCCTTCGACATGGCGAGGAATCAGATCCCAGCCACGGTCGCTTCGATCCGGAGCACGCGCTCGCTGATGACACGCGCCGCCTACATGGTCCGACATCCGAGCCAGGTATTGCGCGCGGCCGAAGACGTTCTTGCTCGAGGCGAAGAGTTCACCCGCATCCAGCACTACATCGCCGGCAAGGAAGGCGCTCTGCAGTCAGGCCTTCCAGAGGAAGAGGCGCGCATCGCCGGCGCCAGAGCAGCTCGCGAGAACACTGTCAACTTCGCCCGCCGCGGCGAATGGGGGACGGTCCTCAACTCCACATTTCTTTACCTTAACGCGCAGATCCAGGGCACGCGCACGCTCCTTCGGAACCTCCAGTCCCGGCCGATGGCCACGGGGGCGAAGATCGGAACGGCGGTCTTCATGCCGGTAGCGATGGCTACGGCGTGGAACATGAAAGACCCGGCGCGACGCAAGGCCTACCAGGACATTTCGGAGTTTGAGCATCAGAACAACATCATCCTCGTGCCGCCGAACCCTACCCAGAACGAGAAAGGGCAGTGGCGCGTCCTAAAGATCCCCCTCTCCCAGGAGATCAACAACCTCGCCGACGTACCGCGGCGCGTCATCGAGCACGCCTTCGGTGCTGACCCGATTCGCGCTGGCCAGGTCGCGGAGGCGCTGGTCGGAACGGTATCGCCGGTCGGGACGACAAAGGGGCAGGTGTTCTCGACGATGACTCCGCAGTTCATCAAGCCAGCGCTCGAAATCGCAATGAACAAGAACATCTTCACGGGTCGCGAGATCGTCCCTCAGTCGCCCGGCTCGCGCTACCGTAAGGACATGGCCACAGGCGGCACAGCGCGCGCCATCGCGAGGCAGCTCGGAGCGTCGCCTATCCAAGTTGAGGAGGCGATCCGTGAGACCTTCGGGGGCACAGGAACGCAGGTGATGAACCTCACCGACCAGACAACGAAGGTGCTGACCGGCAATCCGAAGTATCCAGTTGGCGGCGAGAGTTCGCTGGAGGCTACGCGCCGCCGGTTCGGTTTGGCATTCGGCGGAGAGGTTCAGCGAAAGCAGAACCAGCAGGCAAAGGACGCGCAGGAGAAGGCAGCGCAGTCGATGGTGAAATGATTTTTGTGGCACTATGTCCCGTACAGAGGGAGGGGCCGTGGAATGGCTGAGCACGAAACGCCGCATCGGGGTGGCGACCGCAGATCGGCGTGGACAGACCCGCACTTCTGGATGCCGCTCGTCATTCAGGCCATCATCTCCCTTGTCGCCATCGTCACGATCGTTGCGAACACGCGTTCGGATGTCTCCAGCCTCAAGGAGACAATCGCCGAACTGCGTGGCCAGGTTACCGCCCTGCAATCACTCGTCACCATCACCACGGAGCAAAAGGGGAAGATGGAAGCGCTCGAAGGTCGCGTGACAAAGCTGGAGAATTTCCAGGAGACGCAGGAGAAGGCCTACAATATCAACTTCACGACGCGGCTCGCGAGGGTCGAAGCGCGGCAAGGCGTATCAACGAAAGCGGGGGAGTGAACGATGTGCGACGCGGCCTGTATCAAGAACATCATCAACGGACAGTTCATGGCCACCCTCGCGCCGATTCTGGCCGAGAGTACGAGCAATGCCCAAATCCGCGATGCAGCAAAAGGTCTCGGGATCGCCGCCGCTGCGCAAGCTGAAATGTTCGACGCGCTCGGGTTCATCATCGCGAGCGAAGAGCGGTCGGCCAGCTTCAGCGGATGCGCGCAGGCGCAGGCTCTCGTCAAATGGATCGTCGCCGGATCGGACGTGGCGAACGTCGACAAGATGCTGAACTGGACAGCCGATATCTGGAAGTCCATCGCCGATCTCGCCGCCGGAAAGTTGTCCACATAGCCGCATGGCCGAGCCGGTAATCGACCCGACGAAGAACGTCGCCGACCAACTGAACGCGGCGGTCAAGCGGCTCGACGATCTACGCGAGTCGGATTCTCGGCACATCAGGGAGCTGCTAGAGAAGGAAGCGCAGCGCATCGACGCCAACCGCCAAGTTGACCAACTCGCGGTAACCAACCTCGCCGCACGACGGGAGCAGGACGCCGAAGCGCAGCGACAGCTCGTATCATCCACGGCGGCAGCGCTGGCGGCGGCGCAGACGGTCCTCGCTACCGGCTTCAATGAACGACTTTCGAAGCTGGAGGAGCGCAGCTACAAAGGCGAGGGCCGCGGCGGCGGGATGCAACAGTTTTGGGGCTGGATCGTCGGTGTGATCTTCTTGCTCATCGCGCTCTGGAATCAGATCCGGCCGGCGCTGGGGCACTGAGCATTTCAAAACGAACGCCCCGGCACAGTCGTCTTTCCATGCCTGGGCGCGCGCTGCCTGTTCGGTCGATCTCCGAAGGCCCCCTATGGGCCGGCACGCTTTGAAGCCTACTGGATAGGAATCGGCAGGACGGCTCCGGCCGCACGGGCGATCGGCCCGAACACCCCCTGCCACGAATAGACCGGTGCGCAGTCGTCCTGCAACTGCTGCCAGAGCAATGCATGCTGCGCTGAGGACAGCCGCAGGATGCGCTTCTCTTCCGCAAGCGAAGCGATCCCGAGCAGCTTGATGTCACCGATCGCCGAGAAGGTGTCGAGCACACGGAGCCCGGTTGCGTGGCACTGCATGCCGCGTACGTCGTTCACGCTGGCTGCCATCTGCGCAGCGTTGGTGACGTCGGCGCGGGCGTCGGCTACGAGGTGCTGGACGATGCCGAGGTCGATGTTGATGCCGCCGGGCGTGGTGACGGGTCCGATGGTCAGAGGGTGAGATGCGCACGCCGCGAGGGCGAGCGCGAGGACTGCGATGGCGATGCGTTTCATGCGAGCGCCCCCTTCAGTGAAGCGGCGAGTTCGTAGATGCCGTTGGCGACCTCACGCCGCTCCTCGGCGCGACGGAATGTCGGGTCGGTTTTGCGGCGGACGGCGTAGGCTTTCTCGCCGCCTTGCGGAGGCAGTCCTTCGATGATTTTTCGGTTGAGCTTGCGGGCGAACGTTCTGATGCTCATTTGCCCTCCAAGCGGTATCCAGCGACATCAAGAGCGGCGAGCACTGCGCGCACCGAACCTCTGTCGAGATCCTTCGCCTTGGCGCTGAGCTGGCCGTACGGCACCATCAACTCCTCGCCGTCTTCGGCCTTTCGGGTCGTGACGCCTTGGTCGCGCTTGGTCTGCATCCATTGATCGTGAACTGCGGCGGAGACTTCTTCGACGACTTGGTCTTCCATTTATGGCTCCTTCTGTTGAGAGGGTTAACGACAGATTCCGCTCTCCGGTTTCGGAGGCGGTCCTTTGACCAGCTTACAATTGCATCGTCCGTCGCACACCGCGACCATCGCGTAGACATCACCAGGGCGCACCCAAGCGGAAACCATTCCGCACTGCTGCGTGATGCGCCACGTGAATGCCGTCCTGCCTTGCACAGCGTGAACGAGCATCGGCGATTGGTAGCGGATCTCGCGGACGGCGGCGCATCCGGCGAGCGCGATGGCGAGGAGTGCGGCTGTGGCGATTCTGGTCATTGTTCCTCCTTTACTTGAAACGGACATTCTTCCCCTGTGATTGCGATGTAAATTCGATCCCATTGTGGGCCTGACTTACCGACATGATTCCGACAGTCGCGGCACCACGGGTCTGAGATGTTTCCGCTCTCAGGGCCGATGTCACGACCACAACAGCCGCAGTAATCGCGTTTGGGCTGGTACGATAACCCGGACGCGGACTTGCGAGCCCTTCGCGCTGCTCGCGTCATGACCTCCTCCCCGGCTGTCTGCCGGTTCCTTGTTGTGGCGCTGGTCCATTGATCTCAGCAAACAATGCTTGGAACTTCCGCCCGAAATCGCTGACAACGGGTCCATCCTTGCCGTACGTCCAGCTCGACCATGTGTCGCTTCCGGTACCGTTCGGAACGCGCGTGAAGAAGTAGGCCGGGTCACCGTATGCGATCCCCTTCACGTTCGGGAAATCGGTATGTGTTGATCGCGTCCAATCGAGAAGGATCTGTAACTCGCTGTCGGTCGCAAGTCCGCGCGCTGCCCCGCCTGCATCGTTCGCCTGTCGAGGCGTTGCGCCGGAAGCGAGGGCTGCGGCTGTAGCGTCTTGCATCCGCTGCATGGCCTCGGGAAGATTCTGGATGTCGATCTCGCTATAGTACTGATCGCGCAGAGGTTTCGCGCCGAGCCGGTAGACGCGCTCGAATTCCTCGCGGGTCGCGTAGTCGCCACCACCCATTGGACGACCGTAGGAATGGACAAATTCAAGATCGCAGATGTCGACACCAGCATCGCTGAGCAGGAGTTCGTTCGCTTCTTCAATGAAAATCTGCTGCGTGTCCTGACTCTCCGCATCGCACCCGCCGATGACCGCCGCAGGATTTGCGCGCCGGACTCCACGAGCGAATGGCACAAAGTAGTTCATCACGTAGTCGCGCATACCGTCGTGACCGACCGTGTAGCCCGGCTCGTTGCCAAAGGAAACCCGAGCCATCTGCGGGCCATAGAACTCCATCCATTCGAAAGCGTTTTCCTCGATATCGTGCGACGGCTCGGTGAGGTTCGCGACGAAATTACCGGTGATGCGCATTCCGCCCTGCACTGCCTCACGCAGAGCCGCGCCCCACCATCGCGGGTCGTCGAAGTTGTACTGCAAGCGCACGCCCGTAATGCCGATCGGAAGGAGCGCGCGATAGCTCGCAGCGGTCGGGGCGGGGGGAATCCAGCCATGCGGCTCATGAGGCACGTAGCAGATTTCGAACTCCATCAGCGGTCCTCCTTCGTCTTCGCCAACAACGCGGCGATGCGCCTGTCTCGCTCAGCGATCTCCTCATCATTACGAATTATTTCTGCGGTCAACTGGAGGTTGCGTTCTTTGCGTTCCTCGATCTCGATATCCAGCTCCGCAACGCGCTGCTTGAGCGCGTCGATTTCGGCATCCTTTGCGGCGAATCCTCGTCCTGCCGCAGTGAGCGCTTCGGCCATGCTGTGACGACGGCCAGCACTATAGCCATAAGCGAAAGCAATCGGCAAACACGTTTCGACAGCAGGATGAGCAGCGCGGAAATGATCCCTACGGAACTCTTCGAACCCCTCCTCTACTGACTTCGCAACGGCGGCATCCTGCGCGGCGCGGGCTTTGATGAAGTCGCGGGCGGCAGTGAGTACGGCCATCTCACGATTGAATGCTGCCCGCTGCTCTTCCGGCAACCATCCTCGCAGCACTCCCTCGTGTGAGTTGATTTTGACATCGATCGCCGCAATCATCTCCTCGGGCGTGACGGTCGGCGGGGTCATGGCAACTCCCTGATTTCGATCTTCACCCCCGGCGCATCGAGCGCGTCGGAGTCTTCGTTGATGTAGACCTTCGCGAGACGGATGTATTCCACGATCCTGGCATCATCCTCGTAGGCCCGCGCGTCGGTCAAGGCGTCCTCAGTTGACCTGGCGAGCTTGGAGAGGTCAGGGCGGCCGTGTGGGCGTGGCGGGGCGCTGGCTTTGACCTGGCCGGAGTTCTTGCCGCTTCCGAAGTGTCCAGCCGGCCGCGCGAAGGTGAAGACCATCGAGACTGCGACAGGGCCGGTGATCGGAAGGCCTCCGTCCCGCGCTGCGATGGCGGCGAACTTCACGGCCTCGCGCCAAGGCTTCAGCTTCTTTCCTTTGTCGTCATCCACGATGATCACGTAATGCTTTTTCGGATGGACGAACCCTTTCTTAGAGCCCTGTGGCGTAGGTTGCCCGTACACGGTGATCTTCAAATTGTCACCTCCATGATGACTTTTCTTCGAGGGCCGAGATTGCGCTGCCTCTCGCATACCCCGCAGATGACGTTGTCTTGCATGGCCGGTGCGCCGCAGATTTCACATCGCGACCCCCAGAGTTCGCGGAAGATTCGGCGCGCGAGCTTCTTCATTTGCCTTCCCTCCTCAGACTCTTCCCGCTCACCAGCACCGAGATCGCAGCGCGTTTGTCGCTGAGGCGATCGCAAAGCAGCTCGACGTTCTTCGTCTTCCGTGGATCGTCGACGTCCGACCACAGATCGAACAGCTCCTTGACCGAATAGTTGGAGCTGACCAGCGTCGGGCGGTTCGTTCGGTACCGCTCGTCGACCACTTGCAGCAGAGTCGACACCTCCCATTCCGTCGGCGTCGTCTTCCGCGCGATGTCGTCGATGGCCAGCAGGGCACACCCAGCTAGGTCAGAGATCACCCGCGCCTCGCTCTGCGCCTTCTCGTCGGCGCTGTCTCCGAAGCCGGCCTTGATGTCCGACCACAGCTTTATCGGCGAGGTGAAGACGGCGCCGCGGCCGAGTTCACGGATCACGTAGGCGACCGCGGCCTCGAGCAGCCAAGTCTTCCCCGTTCCCTTCTCGCCGTGGAGGCAGAGGATCGAGGCGATGCCCGAGGTCCGCAGCAGGGGCGGCACGTTGACGAAGTCTTTGACGATCTGCGCGATCTCGCGGTAGCGCTCAGGGTCAACGCCGCCTCTGATGCGCGTCTCGGCGTAGAGGTCCGGCAGGGTGTCCAGAGTGCGGCGGCCGGTCGCGGTCTCTCCGGAGAGGTTGGCGCCGGCGGTCAGGTTACGGCGGATGTGCTCGCGCTCGGAGTCGATGAAGAACTGAGTCCTTGCCTTTGCCGCCTGTTCACGCTCCACATCGCACCGGTCGCACCACAACGGACGCCATCGCGGTAGCCCGTCCTCGGCCCACGGAACCTCGTAGGACTCCTGCTCGATCTCGGCTTTGCAGTCGAGGCAGGGGGCGGTGCGGGTGGAGGGGGTGTCGGTCATTTCGGTGCCAGCTTCTTTTCGATGCGCCTGTTTGCGTCGCGGATGTCGAACCACTCGCGTTCCCACCCGAAGCGAATCAAGCGAGAGAGGTTGCCTTTGCGGATGAAACGCGGACGCAGGATCGTCATCCACGCTGGGCCGATGGCGGACTCAAACATCGTCGCCCCACGAAAGGCGATCAGCGGCCCGATCCTCATCTCTCCGTCCCCTCGAAGTCCTGCCCGCCGACCGGGCGATGACCTCTCTGCGGCTCGACGTAATCGATCCAGTCGCGCCAGTTGTTGAACCACGTGCTGCCGTTCTGGACGAAGCCGTCGGCAACCCGGCGGCTCCCTTTGTAGTTTGCGAGGGCGCGGCGGATGGCGTCGACGTCGGCCATCGTCTTCACGCTCGCGGCGAAGTGTCTGGCCGCCGCTTTCTTTCCGACGCTGCCGGGGTACTCCTTCCAGAGCCCCTCGAAGATGGCCGAGAAGGTGGCGTCCATCAGAACGGCGCTCCTTCCTCGTCTTCCGGCGACGATCTCTGCGCCGAGGCGAGCGTGATGCTGTCGATGTTCGAATAGCGTCCGCTGCTTTCGTAGTCGATGATGAGTGGACGACTCTCTTCTACTGCGCGATCACAGATTTTGGCGTGCGCCTCGCGAAACACGCATGCCTCGAAACCGTTGGTCAGCTTCAGATTCCAGTATGGCTTCCCCTTTTTCGTAAGCTTCTCGGACTTGGCGAAGCGAAGAACGTAGCCGGTGACGGAGAGGAGGTTTTTATCGCTCATCGCTCCGGCTCCTGCATGCCGCGATGGTCGCCGCGTTTCACCGACCCGTCTTCGATCACGAAGCCGACCGTTCCGCTGGAGTCGACGCGCTCGATCCAGACCTGATACGGGGGTTCTGCGCCCGCCGCCATCGCTTCGATCTGCGCAAGCGAGTCATCGTCCAGCAGCGAGCCGTCGCGCATGAGGATGACGCGCAGCTCCGGGTTCGCGGCCATCGCGATCGCCACGCTGACCTTCATCTGCTCGGACGCGCTGGCCTGATCGAACGGGACGCCGTTGAACATCACGACGCCGTCGCCGACCGAAAGACCTTCGATGGGATACTTCGCGGCGGACAGAGCGTCGGACTTCTGTTTGTCGCGGGCCTCCATCTGCGCGGTCAGGGTTTCGGATTCCGCTTCGGCAGAGGCGGCGGCATCCTCCAGCTCCTTCTTCTTCGTTGCCGCGTTCCTCGCTGTCTCGATCTGACGGTTCCGCTCTTTCGCCGCTTCGAGTTCGGAGCGAAGAGCAGAGACGTCGATCGGCTCAGGGACCGCAGGGAGCGCTTCGATCTTCCTTTGCAACTCTTCCGCCGCGCTACGGTAGCGAGCCGCCTCCTCGTCTGCCTCGTCTGCGAGTTTGCGATATCGCTCGGCGCTCGACTCGCATCGGAGCACCTCGGCGCGGGCCGTATCGAGCGATGCATCCATCGAGATCCGGTTGGCCTTCTGCGTCTCGATGCGCGCGTTCGAAGCGCCAGCTTCCTGCATCTGATCGATCAGCGCGTCCTCGTCGATCGGCTCGGCAGGCACGCCAATAGGCACGATCACCGCCGCCGCCTGCGCGCGTTTAGCTCGCGCCTCGCGGTTGATCTCCGTCCGCTTCGCGTAGTCGGTGCGGTTCAGACCGTCGAGTTGCGCGAGATCGACGCCGATCGGAAAGACGCGAAGGAACTCGTCAAACTGCCGCTTGGAGTCCATCCGCGCGAACTCGCCGGGGTCGAAGGAGAGGTGCGCTTTGAGCGCGTTGAGGATCGTCTGCGCCCCGCCGGGAGGCGTGAATCCCTTCTCGGTGGTGACGTGCAGTTCGCTCTTGTCGCCGGAGAATTTGCGCTCGACGATAAGCTCAATCTCCTTGCCCTCTCCGAGGCTGGCCTTGATGCGCCCCTTCGTCTGCCCCTTTCGCAGAGGCTTCGACTGGATGCCCTTCGTCCCGTCGATCAGCCACTGGATCGAATCGAGGAGTGAGGACTTGCCGGCGCCGTTCTTGCCGGAGATGGTGACGACGTTCCCCTCCGGCGTGATCTCGACCGCGACGAGGCGTTTGACGTTTTCGGCGGTCAACTGGATGATTCTCATCGACCCTCCTCCTTCTGCAGATACTCCTCGATCGACGTGGCCCATTCGATCTTCTCGGTGAGTGCGGCGGTCAGGTCGCTGAGCTTCTGCAGCTTCCCTCCGGTCGCGGCCGAGAGTTCGAGATCGGCCTTCTTCTTGTTGCCGGCGACCAGGGCCAGCAGCCGGCGCTCGAAGTCGGCCGCCAGCTTGTCGGCGTACCCTTCGTTGCCGTCCTCGGGCTCGGGTTCCTTCTCTTCCGGCTCGGGCTTGACGTCGATCACGGGCTCGGGGCCCTGCTGCTTTTTGAGCTTGTCGGCGACCTTGGCCGTGGCGGACTTCGGCGCCTCGGGCCCAGGAATTGGTTCTTCCGGCATGAGGTCGGTCGCCAGATCCTGCGCCTCCCCGGCGTCGTAGCGGTCGTCCAGGTCCAGCGCCCTCACCAGCTCGATCGACGCCGGGCAGAGCTTCGTGCAGCGACGGACGGCGGTCTTGATGGCCATCGCGGCGTAGTCGGAGACCCACGGGCCGAAGTCTTTGGCTTTGGAGCGCGCCCGTACTGCGTCGATCTGTCTCCTTGTGAGGACGATCGGCTGATATCCGCCGTCGAGGAACCGGATGATGCAGTAGGCGTGGGTCAGCATCTTGTCGTCCGGCTCGACGATAGAGACGTGCTCGAACTTGTCTTCCGTCAGGCCGATGGAGTAGGAGAACGTGTCGCCTTGGTACACCGCCGCGGCGATGACGCTCTTGACGGCGGCAGAGCGCCGCACGAGGTCGACGAGGCCCTGATACCCGGGGATGAGCTGCGCCTCCATGCGGTAGCTCTCGCGGCCCGACACGGGGTCTTTGACCTTGTTGTTGAACGGCACGAGGTAGGCGCGGCCGAGCGCGAAAGTGAGACCCAAACTCGCCGCCTCGACGATCGCCCGCATGACGCTGAGGGGATGACACTCCATCAGCTTCGGAGAGCGGTACATCGCCGAGAGAGCTGTCCTGGCCACGGACTCAGGGGTGATCCCGATCCGCGGCATGGCCGAGGTGATGGCCGGGAGGTTCTTCTGAACGAATTTCTTCCAGCTATCAGGGGTGGAGAAGGGGGCGACGGCGGTTGATTCCTTCGTCGCGAGGTCGGTCGGCTCAGCCACGTTCCACCACCTTTTCGGTCTTGCGCGTTTCGGTGCGGAACTTGCGGGCCTCGCGGAGGCGGAGGATGCGCTCGCCTTCGCGGTAGGCGTCGGTTTCGTAGACCGATTCGCGGGCGGCGTCTCGAACGCGATTACTCGCGTCAAGTCGGTAGTCGTTTTCCTTTCTTGCCTGAATGCCCCCGAACTCCCTGAGGTACTGCGCCGCATCAGCCAGCACCGTGCAGATGACCGGAGCGCCGCCGAAGTTGTACGACTCCTCGCGCAGCACGTCTAGCGCCTGCGCCGCCGACCAGATGTCGGTGGAGTGGGGGCGGGCATCGAGAATGCCCTGCGTCGCCATGACCTCGGATGCCGTGCGGGAATCGGCTTTCGGATCCTCTGGCCGGAACGGTGGTGTCTTGCTCTTGAACACCGCCTCCAGTAGACGTTTCGACCCCGCTATCTCATTCGCCGCTTGTGATTTGTCTTTGCTTGAAGCCATCGAGAATCTCCTTCCTCTTCTCTCTTCGGTTGTTGTTCCCCACGACCACGTCGAGAACGATCGACTCCTCGACGTCGTAGGCGTTGACGTGGTAGGCGGCGCGCGTCTTGCGGCGGATGGCCAGGCCACCCATTCCGTCGATCTCCACGCGCCCGGCTTCCTCTGCGATGTTCATCAGCTCCGCGTTCGCCGCCGCAAATCGAGCCTCGGCTGTGTCCTTGAGCGCCGCAGCTTCGTCTCGCTCGGCGATGAGCGAAACGATCGTGTGCTCGGATGACGGTAGGCGGTAGTCGGCCGGCACGTACACCGTCGACCCCGAGACCTTGTTCCAGATGCGGCGCTGGAGCTCGACGGCGTTCTTCGCTGAGTAGTCGAATGGCGGCGGCTTGCGCTCGAGCACGAGCTGCCAGAATTCGGTAAGGCGCTGGATGATGACGCCGGCGAGCTCCTCGTCGTAGGGGATGTGGAAGGTCCTGAAGTCGTTCCCTCCGATCAGCACAGCGAAGTCGCCGAGGGTGAATCCGTCGTGCCGGCGGACGATGAGGTAGACCAGGAGCTGCACGAGATACCAGTCCGGAACTTCGTCGGATCCGTCCGCGCCCCACATCGCCGTGCGGTGCTGCACCCATGCGTCCATGGTCTTCGCCTCGACGATCCGTTTGTCGCCGTGAGGTGTGACCACGTCGCCGTCGAGGGTGCCGCCAATGAACGGCAGCTCGGGGTGTCGATAGAGAGTCAGGCCCGGCCGCCGCACCTCGTAGCCGGTGACGTCCTGGTATTCGTCGAGGACAACGCGCTCAAGGCGTTTCCCCCAACGAGTGAACCGATTCTCCATCTCTGGATCGATCGTCTCGTCGCCGGAGTCCAGCCGGTCGCGAGCCTGAACCTTCTCGATCCAGACCTCGCCGGGGCTGCGGTAGGGGGAGAGCCCGAGGATCGCCGCGGCGTCGCTACCTCCGATGTACGTGCCTCGCAGCCGCTTCCACTCGTCGAAGGTCGCGCAGGGGGTGATGAGGGGGAGGTCGGTCATGACACCTCCTGCGGCGGTTCCGGCAGCGGCATCCACGCAATAGGCTTCGTTGCTTTGTCGAAGAGGCGGCCGTTCCAGAAATACCAGCCGCGATCAATAGGGGGGTGGTCTTCGATGCAATGACCACCTTGCATGAAGTGACCGACCAACATGCAGCCCGGAACTCCGGCGCGGAGTTCTACCGCGAGGATGATTTCACGGCCATTCCGTGGCGCGGTCTCCATCGGTTGCCATTCGCTGGCTACCCGTGCTACTTTCTCTTCCGCCATTGTTCACCTCCGGGTTGATTTGAAGGGCGCGGTAAACCTTGACCGGGACCGCGCCCTTCGTGTTTTTGCTCACTGAATCGTGATCGTCATGAAGCCCTGGACGTTCGGATTGCTGATGTCGGTCACGGTGACCGTCGACGTCCCGAGGCCATGGCTCAACATCTGGAACACGTGAACGCCGTGGTCGACGTTCGGATCGAACGTGTACTGTGATGGCAGGCCCGCGAGCGTGCCGGGCGCCTGTGTGGTGAAGTTGACCGAGCCGGCGTAACCCTGCACGATCTGGCCGCTGGCGTCGATAGCTGCGACCTGGAAGGCGAAGGTGCTCTGGAGCGGATGCGGAGATCCGCCCTGCGGGTCGAGGACGCGGAAGGCGACGACGGTTCCCGCGGGTTGCGGGGCCGGAGTCGGAGGCGGCGGTATGGGAGCCGAAACCGGTGTCTCCGGCGGAACAGCCGCCACGGCCGCGGCGAGCGCATCGGCATTCTGGTTCATCTGCGCGACCACCTGCTCGATCCTGATCGGGTCGTCCTTCGCGTCGAGGACTTGGCCGCCGAAGCCTTTGATGAGCGAGAGCGCCCCGTTGATGACGGTCGTCTCTTTTTGAACTGCTGCCGTTAGATCGTCTACTGCTTTAGACATCTGCTTTTCTCCTTCGTTCTCGTTGATGATGATGATCGTGACGTGACTGCCGATGATGGAAATGGTTTCCGTGGTTCACCTCCTCGGCTGAGGATTCTACTCTCCACGCGCCGCGCGCTTGTTCTCTTCTTTCTGCGCCCGGACGCTGAACTCTCGATCGATTCGTTTGAGGGCGAGAAGCATCGAGCGCTGCGGCTTTCGGCCCGGCGGGATGCGTCCGGCCATGCCCTGCCGATACCTCCAGAGCGTGTACCGCGTGACCTGGAGAATCTTCGCCTTCTCATCCTCGGTGCCGGGGTTCGGCTCGCGAAGGTCAAGGCCGCGGTGGTGTTTCGCCCCGCACCCCGGACACGACAAGTGCTGCTGTTTGGTTGCCCATCGGCAGGGCTTTCCGCAGCCGCACTTGAAGGTCCGAGACGAGACGTCATGGTAGGTCGATCCACGTTTCTTCTGAGCTGATGATCGGTGTCTGCGCATCTGAGGCGCGAAGTGTAACCGAGTTGCGCGACCCGAGTCAAACGTAGTTTGCGTGAACGGGGCAGGGGAGTTCGCCGTCGCCGTGAAAACATTCGCCAGCGCCTCGGCACATGTCGTCGATGCAGATCACCAAGGTAACCGGTGCCGTCGCAGATACAGCGCGGATCATCATCGTCCATCGGATCGTCGTCGAGGTCGAGAAACTGTTCGTCATTCATGACTCTCCCCTTTTCGCAATCTCCTCGACGAGCGCGGCCATGTCGGCGGTCGCGACCAGGGCATCGAGAACGAGGGAGCGCGATACGCTGCGCCCCGTCTTCTCTCTCAGCTGAATGGTTGCCTCGACGATGGCGAGGTAGTGGTGGTTCTGCAACGTGCAGGCGAACTTGATGGACGGCTCGGGGACTCCGGTTTCTCTCATTTCGCGCGCTCCAGTATTTCTTCCGGCAGGGCATCTACCCTGACCATGTGAGTGATTTCGCTTTTCATTTCAAAGCACAATCCGCAGATGAGTAGCGATGCCCGCGTACCTCGCGCGATCTGCTGGCAGTCGGGGCATTGGAACTTCAGAAGCCGCGTCTTGCTCGCCTTCACGGCCGCCCGCTCGATTGCAGAATTCGACGGCTGAGCACGGCCATGCACGATAGACGGAGTGAAGAGAGTCTCGAGAAGGTCCAGACACTCCACTGTCGACACTCGCCGCGACGTGAAGCCGCGATCCCAGAGGAGCTCGCCTACTTCATCGATCGTGCGGCCGGCTTTGCGGCAGTAGCGGAGTCTGGTCCCTACGTTGCTGAATAGCTGGCGGCACTCCGCAGGGAACAGGGGGTCCACTCGGACCCCTTGCTCTCGAATCGCTTCGAGGACGAGGCGCATGTCGTCGACGATCAGGACTTGCGCGTTCACGGCCTGATCTCCGGCGTTTCCGCTCCGCAGAACGTACAGCAGTGCTCGACGTCGCCGAAGATGTCTTTCTGCCATCCGGACTCGGGATGTAGACACGCCGGCGCCGGCACGACCTGGGCCGGCGGAGGGGCAAAGAGCATGCTCTGTACCGCCCTCGGTTGCTGAGCGTGCAGGGTGATGCGGAACGATGGCGCACGTCCGTCGAAGTGGCCGCGGGCGATGGACGCGCTCACAATGCACGCTCCTGCATAGCCTTCGTCTCGACGATGACCGTCCCGCTTATCCACGCGGTAGGAATTCCACCGGCGGACCAGTACAACTTCGACGCCTCTTCGTTAAGGTCTACGTTCTTGAAACTGCCGTCTTCGTCGCACCACAGATGCCCGCCGCCGGGCAGGGCTATGTGCTCCACGGTGGTGCAGCCGTTGCCGATGATCGCGCACATTTCGCGCAACCTGCCGGCCGTATCGCGTGGTTTGCTCTTGTAGGTGTATCCGGTCCTGGTTCCATCGGGGGTGATGATCTCGGTTTTCACAATGCACGCTCCCGCGCGTCTTGCGCGTCAGGGCCAGCAACCGCCTGCAGGTGTACCGCGTGCTCGCCCCTGGCCTGCTGAGCCGTCAGGTTGCGAGCTGACCATTTCCCGCATGAGCACGTAGCATCGTATTTCGTTTCGCGCCTGGCGCGGTCGACGCGGCCGTTTGAAGTGAGTCTGAGTGTGTGAGGGTTCATGATGCGCCGCCGGTCGACTTAATTCGCGGATCATGGATGAATTTGCCCTCCGCATCCTTGCGAAACCAGCGCGTAGAAGAAACGGCGCATCGCACCGTAGCGTCTCCTGATTTCTTGCCGTCCATTGTTGACAACTGGTACAAACGGGCGGATAGGTTAACCGGGATCACGGGATACTTTTCGCCAGCGATTTCTACATACAGGTTGTGCATTGTTTGTAACCTCCTTTCTGCCCTCCGAACGTCTCACGCGCTGGAGGGCAGGAGCAGGCTACGATTCAGTGTTTATTGGCGACCGCGCCACACTCGCAATACACATAGCACGGTCCCTCACTTGCGACCACGTGAACGTGTGCGGGTTCATCGAACCCAGGCAAGCGACACAGCGCGCAGACATGCCAGACGAACAGATCGGCATATATGGCGACGGGCATGTCTGCGCGCTGTGTCGCTTGCCTGGGTTC
>Ga0247690_1000001_pt1 | contig 90229 bp, 135 predicted proteins | sample CNK31_metaG_FD_183035 | JGI IMG/M metagenome (GOLD analysis project Ga0247690, IMG submission 183035) | Soil microbial communities from Purdue University Martell Research Forest, Indiana, United States - CNK31 | ecosystem: Environmental > Terrestrial > Soil > Temperate forest > Bulk soil... | reverse complement strand
TGCAGATGCCTCAACAGCGTCATCTAGCTCCTTCTGTGCGGCTTTCAAAGCAAGCTGGCTTCTTGCGAAGTCGTTTGCGCTACGGCCAATTCCGGGGCCTTTGGCGGCTTCTTCTGCGGCAGCATTTCGCTTCTTCAAGGCCGCATCAATCAAGTCTTGGTTGACGGACTGGGCTTTAGCCAGAGCAAGTTCCCGTGTAGCGTTAGCTTGGGCTTCTGCTGCGGTCTTACCTTCTTCCATCAGCTTGTTAGTCTTTGCAAGTCGTTCTGCCTCTTGCTCAAGAACTTCAAGGTAGTTAGAAGTGTAGGCATCAGCCTTTTCCTTGGCCTTATCCGTTGCTTCGTGCGTTGCTGCGCTGTACAACGCCCATCCAGTGCCTACAACGGCAAGGATAGCACCAACAAGGCCCAGAGCACGCGTGAAGCCGCCTGCGGCAATAGCTGCTGCGTCTGTGCTTGCTGCTAGCAACCCCATAGCTTGTGCGGCTTTTTGAGCGCCAATGGCGACTGCTGTAAATAGCTCTCCCCCAACCGTGGCGGCTTTCCATAGCAACATTCCATCCACAGCTAGCAATAGAACGTTGCTGTACTCCACAATGAGCTTAATCAGGCTAGCAACGCCACTTGCAAGCGCACCCAACCCACTTTCAAACTCGGGCGAGTTAAACGCCTTTCTAAGCGCCCCAGCAAGGATGTTGATTTCTGGCTCAATCTGGTTAAACACCTTGACGAAAGTAGTTTCAAGCGTGTTCTTTACCGACTTCAATTGGTTTTCAGTCGTAAGAGCCAACTGGGCAGAAGCTAGGGCCGAAGTGCCTGCCGCATTTTTAATAGCTTGCGACATTTCTTCGAGCTTATTTTTAGCCGAATCAGACTGGCTATTCACCATAGCCAGCAGACCTACTACGTCACGCAAACCACGTTCGCCAAAGATATCTTGAATCAGGCTCTTTTGCTTGCCCTCAGTAAACTTGTTGAGTCTTTCCTGAAATTCTTCCAGCACCGCCACCAACGGCTTAGCTCGCCCGGTGGCATCGAAGAATGACATACCTAGCTCTTTAAGAGCGTTCTTAGCCTTCTCTGTCTTACCTGTAGCATCGGCATAGAAGTTGGAGATAGCAGTACCAGCGGCACTGTTCTTAATACCCAACTGGGACAGGGCTGACGCTTGGACAAGGATATCTTCAAACGTCGCACCGTACAACTTGTTCACTACAGAGCCGCGCTTAACGGCTTCTGAAATACTATTGACCGATGCAAGCGATACGTTAGCAGCTTTGGAGATTCCATCAGCTAGGTAGTCGTATTGCTTGGATGTGGCACCAACGGCTGTACCGATGGTTACCAGCGACTCAGCGGCCTTCTCGATTTTATCGCCGCCAGCGGTTGCAAGGTTCAGGGATGCTTTAACAGCATCAATAGCTTCCTTGCCGCTAAGACCAGCTAGAATCAAGGCATCGAACGCCTTAGCCACTTCACGTGGCCCGTAAACGCCCTGCCCGATGGACAGTACCGACTCACGGATTTTGTTGGCGGTTTCTACTGACTCTTCGCCTTTTACTCGCAAGGACTCAATTGCATGTTCCACTTCGGCACCTGATGAGATTATACCTTTAAGTGAAGCACCAACGGCCAAGCCTGCCGCCAGAGGCAGCATATTTCCGTAGGTTACCCATAGCGCACCCAGCGAACCAGCAAGACCACGGGCGGCGTCGTGCGCGTCACGCATTGCTGACGTGTGGCTCCTGATTGCGTTTGTGTTAGTGTTAGTCTGAACAGTTACGCTACTCAATGTGCTATTAAGCTGTAGCAGGGCGTTAGTCAGAGCTACTACCACGCCTGACGAAGAGGCCAAGCCGTTGTTAGACGCAAGGACTTGAGTTCCAAGCTTTCTAACCGCTTGTTCGGCCTTGTCGGCATTTTGGGCTAGCTTATCAAGCTTATTGGCAGTATCAGTAATACCTGTGCTGGTAACTTTTACCTGCAATACTGAAATGTCTGTTGTTGCCATTATTTCCCTTTATTCTTACCTCCCTTTGATTGGAAGGCTACCAAACTCGCAAAGAGGTCATCCACCTTATTAGAAACCACTTCGCGTACTTCTTCGTCCAACACAACATTAGGCTCATACGGTGGCTTAGCATCCTTTTTAGACGCTCTAGCGTATTCATTCGCGTATGCTCTGCTGAGTGTGTGGAGAATCTTCATATCCCTTGGACTTACAATACCGATGTTATCGGTGCACTTGGCCCATGCCTCAAGCTCTTGCCATGACAACCCGGTTAGGCCCATTCCGGTTGCTGTTGCCGTCCCAGCAGAATGCAAAAAAGCGACAAGGTATTCCGACCCCGGCACAAGCTCAGGCATGGGAATCTCTTGTCGCTCAATCACAGCTACGGGAGGCGGTTCCAAATCTTCAAACTCTGATTCGGAGTCGTCGTCGCTGTGTTGCTTAATAACTTTTTGCTTGTCGTGCTGTTCGATACTCCGCTCGATTTCCTCAGCACGACTCATCTTCTTGCCTTCCGGGGTGGCGTTATAGAACGCCTCCTGCCGGACGTAAAGAATTAGTGCGTCAACGACTCCTTGATAAAAACGTCAACGCTACCCACTGTCTGGTCAACTTGCTCTTTAACCCACGACATTTTAGGGTCATCCAGTAGTTCGCGGAAGTCAGCCGATGTTTTCACGGCCTTACCGTTGTACACCAGATTTTCTGCGCCAAAGCAAACTGCGGTTAGCAGGCCGAGACCTTCTTCCAGTTGTTCAGCCGGGGTAATGATAACGTCACGGCCCTTAGCGGCACGCTGGCGTTGCAGGTTACGGTTACGTACACCAGCCATGTAGTCGCGGTATTCACGCGAGCTAGTAGAACCCACAGTGATAGTGATTGGCTTTTTCTTAGCATCGTCGGCGTACAGCTTTTCGCCAGTTCCGGGGTGCGTCAAGTGCAGTACGGTAGATTCGTTAATCGAAAGAGATGCGATATCAAATGACATGGTAGTTCCTTTTGTGTGTTATAATGGTAGATTTTTACTTACGTACGCCTCGCGGCGTTTGTGCCCGGATTATATCACCTTTTAGCTAGCTTGTCAAGCAGTTAGCTAGCAGGCAATAAAAAAGCCCCGCCGAAGCGGGGCCTTCTGTTAGGCTGTCAATGCGTCTGTGATGATGTCGTCGTCAATCTCGATATCGCAGCTTGCGCCCATAATCTGATCGACCGAACCAACTTCCAGAGTCACACCCATAACTTGACCAGAGAAGTAGTAAGTACTACCAGACTGGGTTACAACTTTAAATCCTAGCGAGTCGTCGTCGGCATCTTGCAGGATAACCTGACCACCATCCGTAGGAACAGCCGCCATTTTCAGCGACAGCGTACCGTTGTTGTACGATCCACGACGCTTAATAGTTTTACGATCGCCCAGCGGGTTAAACGTAACAAGGTTGTACTTTTTACCGAAGCTACCTAGATCGGAGATTTCACCGACCTCAACCCAAGTAAGGGCAGTAAAACCAGCTTTATCGTAAGTAGCTGGCAGGGTGGCCGAAACATACAGTTTTGTACCGGCGCTAGTACGTGCTTTACTCATGTGATTTCCTTTTTAAATTAAAATTCTGCGCGATAGCGCACTGTTATTGGGACGCACCAATGCTCACCATCTGGGAATCCCTTAGCTTCGTTAGGTGGACTCTCCACGCTAAATGAGCCTGTCTTCGGGAGCACGGGGAACAGGTTTTTAATCATGTTCACAAGCTCCGTAGCCCTGCCTGAACCTGTTCCAAGCTTCGTATGTACGTTCACCTGAAACATCCCGTATTCCCTGTAACCATCTGCTGCTACATTGCTCAGCAACTTATTTGGTGTCAGAAAGAACACTTCTAGCCACTCCCCGGTAGGCCGGGTAAAGCTGACATTTTCGTAAGCGATGGGGATGTTTAGCGAAGCTAGCTTTTTCTCTACTTCCGTCCTAATTGTCATCTACCCTCACACTTTAAATTTAGGAACGACATGGCTCCATGCGCTGCGAACAGGGGCATATGGCGGGAGATTTCTAATCCAAGCCGGGTTAATACTAGTAGGCCAGCCCTTATACTCAACAAGCTCCGCGTAGGGGGTGCTGTTGCTTAGCGTTACAAAGCCATCTCGTCGGTAGAAAGTTTTAGCTGCCTTAATTCCAGCTATACTCAATCTGCTACCCTCACCTGTATCGCTAAACCAGCCTGTGTTGGAGAGGTCTTCACCATTCCTAGCAGCGTGCCAGTTATTGATGAACTCGCCTTTTGAATAGATAGCACCTTTGATTTGGTTAGGGGAGAAATTCACCACGGCTGTAAATAGCTCAACTGCCACGCCCTCTACCTTTTTATCAACCTCCGCTAACTGTTTTTCAGCGGTTAAACGAATCGAATCAGCGAATCCCAGAGCCATTTACCGCCTCGCATACACTTCGTAATAAATCACTTTGCTATCACTTGGATTAAGCGGCTTAACTAGATAAACCTTGAACACTTCACCACTGATAGTAAGCTCTGTAGTGCCTTGTTCCGGCTTGGGATTTACTGGATCGGGCTTAATGAAAACCTGCTTGTCACCGGCTTTAACCAAGCTGCCCATTGCAAGCGATTCCTTGGCATCCAACACAAGAGCCTGTACCGTGTAGTCCACTACAACGTTATCAACTGTTGATGTATCGGGGTTGTACACACCGGTAGTCGCAATAGACATCTTTAGTGGTCCACCACGTAGCTTAATCAAGTTAGCTACTGTTCTAACTACGGGATCAATCATGCGCCCTCCTTAGAAATAAGGGCAGACTGCCGTAGCTAGGGCATGGTTTTGCTGGGCCTCTGTAACACCGTACAAAAGGTTCCAGTCACTTTGAAAATCAGCAAGCGGTAGCGGCTCAGTAACACCGAATGGGGGCGGAATAGCCTGCATGAAATTCGGGTTTAGAATTGTTAGCTTGATGTATTCCTTGTAGCTGATGAACCATTCCCGGCCATAAACCTCGACTTGAGCAAGCTTCTGATGAGTCTGTCCCGTTAGAGTGGCAAGAATATACTGAGCCACCAACTTACAAGCTTGTGGGAGATTCCCGTTACAGTCGTCTAGCGCGGACTGATAAACCTCATCCCCGAAAATAGGGAGGTCTGTGTAGTCGCCCAGCCTTAGCCGCATCTTTCCAATATTTGTAGTAGGGTCGATTACCATTGATTCTCCCAAACTCTATTTCCCTTCATTTGATTTTCCTTTGCTGTAATAACTCGCAAATTAGCGTACCAGTGAAGGCCACAAACAACCTTGGATTGGAGAGGAACTATGTGGTCAACATGCCATTTTGTGCCAGTAACGCTATTCCGCAGTCTAACTAGGTCATGGGCTTCCAGAATAAACAAGTCATTGAATTCCGAGTCCATCTCATCCAACCGTAGAATGGCGTTCAATCTAGCAGCGCGTCTTTTACTTCTGTAAGTAGTAACTCTAACAGGATTAGATTTTCGCCAAGATTTCTCAACCCCTCTTAGCCTAGCAGCGTTTCTCTTACTATAAGCCGCCCTACTTTCCCTAGCCCTATCTTTATTTGCCTCGTACCACTCCTTAGATGCCTTAGCTTTAGCGGCCTTTGTTTCCGCAGAAAACGATCTTTGGTACTCTGCAATACAAGCCTTACACTTTGGAGAAAGCCCGTCTTTGCTTGCGGCCCTCTTGTGAAAGTTGTCCCGTGATTTGTCGGTATCACAGCTTGTACACTTTTTAATTTTCAATCTCCTTATTGAAGCGGCCCGTGGGCCGCTTGGATCAAGAGACTGGGCGGTGTTTATCCGCCGAGTTCTTAACTACCTATCAGTTGCTGCTGTTAGCTTTAACCACAAGCAGAGGGCGCAATAGGGCATTAACAAAATTGCTCTCTGTCTCAATGGTGTAGCAAGTCCCCTTAGGGTCCGCCGCCTCAAAATAATAGACTTGTTCACCAAGGGTGTTGACGAAGCCGAAGCGGTTAGCAGGCGAGAAGTACGTACGGAATGCGTCAGTACCAGTAGGCAGGAAGTATGCTTCACCGTCAGGGATCAGCTTAGTTCCGTTGTAGGCATCGCGCATTTCGATGAAGCGCACACCACCGTAGAAGAACTCACGACGCAGCGGCACTGCCGAACCACCAGCAGCCATACGGCCACGCAGCGGGTCTTGACCAGCGGTAGCAACGTAGAACTGGTAAGCGGCTTTAACGCTTGCGTGCGCAATCAGCTTCGAGAAGAACTGGCTGCTGCACAAGCAGACAATACCAGTCATGCTCACTGACGAACCGTAGGCGTCTTGGATTTGGGCGATTACAGTTTCGATCTTAGCCAGCACTTCGGTAGTCGAAGTACCTAGCAGGAAGTCAGTAGCAGCGGGGCGAGCAACGCCGAATTCACCATACCAGTCTTGTGTTACGGTTCCGCTAGGAGCGTACACAGTACCTTGCACGATTGCTTGCGCACGGGCTGCTTCCAGAGTCCATGCGTGGTTTTGACGGATACGTTCCATCTTGCGAGCACGAACAGCGTCAAAGGTTTCTACCTCTGTAGCCGAACCGTAGGCACGCTTACCTTGGATGTCCATCGGGTAGATGGCGTCATCGTACGGGAAGTGCGGAACGTTGAACGAGTGAATCTTACGCGAAGCGTCACGACCAACGTTACCGCGTTCACCACGCACACGGTCAACGATCAGGTTGCCGTCTTTAGTGATTTCTTCGAAAACTACAACGTGCTCTGCTACGGATTCTTCTTGGAAGATTCCAAGCTGACCAATAGTACCCCACTGGTTAGGGATAGTATTAATCTCTTGTGTCCAGTCTTGAACTTCAAAACCGTTACCAAATGAACGAACGATCATTTATTTGTTTCCTTTCTTGTTTAAAGCGTCAGCAGCGATCAGAACGATGCTTCAACGAGGATGCCGAGAGCTTTAAGAGCGTCATAAACGGCTTGTTTATCAGCGCCGGTTGCAAATGAGGCGTCCAGTTTCAAAGCTTCCTTAGCCACCACCAGCTTACCGCGAGTCAGCGCCAGAACTTTAGTGTCAGCGCCAGCACCAAGCACGGCGTCTTTTACTTCACCGAAGTTGTTAGCCCAGTAGATCGCTGCCGGGTTTTGCGAACCGTCTACAGCACCTTTTTTGCAAACCACATACTTACCAGAAGCAGTGATTTTTCCAAGCACAGTACCCAGCGAGTAGGTAGCACCAGCGGCTTCGTTTGCAGTGATAAGGTCCGAGAAAAGCTTAATGTTCTCTGGAGTGTCATTGCCCTTAAGCAGCGAAGAAAGGCGGCTAAATTGGCCTTCTGTTGCAATTACAGTCATATTTATTCCTTTAATTGAAATTAATTATTTTGCGGCTGGTTGCTGGTACTTAGCTTTCAAAATAGCCGCTGTACCATTACTTGCTGCTTCCGCTTGCAGCGCATTCACATCAGCCTGTGCGTCAACACCAACCTCAGTGAATTCCGGCTTATTTGCTTCTGCTTCTGCGTTTAGGGCCATAGCAGCCATAACCGTTTTAAACTGCTCATCCGGCATATCTTTAGTAGCGGCCATAAACGCGTCTGCACGCTCTGTGCCAAGGGCAGCTACAATAGCTTCCTTTCGAGCGGCTAGCTTTGCAGCCAGCGTATCTGCTGCTGCTTTTGCGTTTGCTTCTTGGATGGCGGTTAGAGCGGCTTTCGTTTCTGCCAGTTCTCTAAGGGCTGCTTCCAATTCAGCCGCTTGTGCGGCAAACCTTTCGTTGTATCCGGCCAGTTGGTCTGTAAGTTGAGAGTTAGTTTCCAGAAGGTCTTCCATCTTTACTTCAACATCCCCGTTAGCCCCGGCTTGGGCGTCGTCGGCTTGCGCTGCAATGCCCAGTTTTCGTTTTAGTGCATCAATCACGTTTTATCCTTTGTTAGATAGTCTGCAAATTGTTTATGATCCATAACCCCGTTTGCAAGACCAACCTCTACAGCGGCCTCCGCGTGGTATGTTTTTGCGTCCATCGCAGCGATAGTTTCAACATCAATTCCTGTGAACTTCGATACGTGCTCTGCAAATTGATTTCCTAGGCGGGTAACATCAGCCTGCAACTCTTCTAGGAAGCTGTCGGAGAAACTTCCGTCTGCATTGAATCCGGTTTTACCGGGAGTTGAAGCAATATAAATTGGCTTCAATCCTGCATCGGCCATCGCCTTGCTTTTATCAACGAGAGCACATACACAGCCAATTGAGCCTGTATAGGCGCTTGGATGAATATATACCTCGTCAGCAACGACCCCGAGGGCCAAGGCAGCGGAACACGATTGAACGTCAATGTAGCTAATCAGTCTTACACCCGCTTTGTCGCACATATCGCGCAACTCAAGGGCAGTAGAGAAGCAATGTGCTGCTTGTCCACCGGGGGAACTGTGCGTCATCACGATAGTGTCAACGCCAGCGTTAATCAGGGATTGTGCGTCTTGGAGAATGCTTTGGTAGCTAACACCGACAGGCCCGCACATACCAACCACAGGTTTGTATGTCAAAACACCGTCAACTTTAATCTCTCCAATGCCCCCAACCTTTTCAGGTTGGGGAGCTTTAGCATTTGGCACTACCGCTGACGACATAGCAATTTCACCTGCCGTCCTTGTTTGTAGGTAATCTACAATCGGGCGTAGTGCTGCTTCTGTCACCAGATGGGGAGTATTCCAAACCGTGTCTAGTAGTCTATAGAGCGAATGTGCCATCTGGCTCCTTTACGCAGAATTGTCGGCATTGCTTGCCGATTTGTCGGTTTTACTGTTCTTACCGTTAATCTTGGCAGTACCCTCACCTGTAGTTCCGGGCTTCATCCCGTCACCGCTACGACTCGCTGCACCTGTCAGATTTTCCTTGTCTACTTCCGCATCAGCGGCTAGCTCAGGAACACCCATAGCATGACGAATCTTATTAAGCACTGGGCGGTCAATTTCAACCAAACCAACACTAGCAACACGTTGTACAAGCTTAGAGAATGCTTCCGAATCAAGGTCAACAATGTCGCCGTATTCGAACGTTGGAAGCCTTTCTTGGCTCCATCCATTCAAAGCGTACAGTTGTGGGATAAGATCGTTATTAAGAACGTCTCGAATTTCGTTCAGGCGATGCTCGATTGCCAAAGCTAGCAAGTTTGTCTTTGCTTCGCCAATGTCGAAAGAACCTTCACCGCTTGCAGCAATTACGTCACAATTAAGAGCTACGAAGATGTCGTTTTGAAGTTGCTTAATGATGTTAGGGATATCAAACTTGTTGGTTCCCTTAGCTTCCATAAGCTTAAACTCAAACATCTGCTTGCCGTTGTCATCGTACATCATCGGGAGAATCATCCCCTTCTGAGTTCCCGACGCCACATTTTCTACGAGCTTTTGATATGCTTGGTACGCTGCTTTCTTATCGTCTGTGGCATTTGCATCCATCAGGTCCGGTGGCAGGTACACAATCGGCACAGCGGCCATATCTTTTGATACACCCAGAAGCAACTGGTCCTTAAGCATGGATAGCTGCTTGTAGGGCAGATAAACGCTTTTAAGTAGGGATTTTCCTTCTGGATTGCCTTTAACGCTGTCTGCGCTAAATAGCATGAATTTTGAGCGGTCGATAGTGATAACACCGTCTTTAGCAGTAGTGTTAGCAGCGTATCGTGAGCCGTTTTCTAGGTTAATCAGGCTTTGACCGATGCTCACCAAATCACGCCCGTCATCACTAAACCACCAATGCCGGATTGTATCTTGCGAGCGCGGGGCAATCTTTCGAATGCCAACCAAGCCGTCATTATGTTTGCTGCCGTTACGCGTTAGGCGACGGCGGTAGACCTTTTCCTGTACGGAGAAGCCGTATTCAATATACGTCACTACTTCCGTGATGAATTGGCCCCAAGAGTGCTCCATATCATCCATGCAGGACTCAATAAAAGCTGCTCTCTGTTTTTCTGTTTCAGACGCGTCTTGTGGAGGTTGTACCGTCCAATCAACACGCGTTAGCATCATGCGGTAGACGTTAAGGGCGGCAGCAATCGTTGGATCATTGCGCATCTCATTAACTGTCTTTAGAAACGCCGGGAAGCGGAATGCTCTATTAGCTTCCTCAAGAATCTGACCGTTAGAAGTTCGCAGCCCGACAAGGCCAGATTCACCGAGCGATAGTCGCGGGATTACTGCTCCGTTATCGGCTGCTAGTCCAGCACCATCTTTGGGCTTCTTAGCTGCCATACTAACTCCTTTTTATTTAATGAGGCGATTGTACCATAAAACCCACAATTTGTCAACTCCCTACTTGACAGTGAGCTAGCTAGTGTGGTAGCAATCAAAGTTTAGGCACTAGGGACGGCTTAGTTAGATCGGGGATGCTGAATGCAGGCATCAACGTTTGCTTAGCAAGCGTGTTAAAAGCGTCACTTGTTGCATCGACCTGATCGTCCTTGGCCTTCTTATCCCCAGTAAAACGTTCTAGCTCAGATAGGAACTCTTCGTTCCACGGGCCTCTCACCAGCCTTACCAACCCAGCCTCACACAAAGAACAAAATGGCAAGAAACGCTGCATCTTGCTAGAGTGCGGGGAGATGGGGATACCGCGTGTGAACATGCCGTTCTCTGCGAAGATACGGGCCATGTGGACGCTGTTAGCTTTACCGCCACCCTTATCTTTTGGGTATGTTACAAGTTGGTTCTTGCCATCGGCCTCGGCTGTGTCTATAATCGTCTTAATTACGCCATCTGTTAGCTTCCTAAACCTCACGACATCCTCAATGTAGTAGATGCCCTCTCGTGAACGGGACATTTTCACACCGACTGTCCAGTCCGGGTTAGGGTAAGTTTCAGATGGGATGGAATAGGCCAAGTCCCACGAGCGAACGCGGTTTTGTACCTCTGGTGGGGCAAAGTCCACCAGACGCCCGTTCTCCGTAACCCAAGCACGGTTGAATACGCTGCTGCCTTCCGGTACTGCGGTCCACGACCCATATAGATAGCGTAGCTGCGAAACGCGGCTTTGCGATAGCAGGTTAGCTTTGTAGCGGGGGTTGTGTTTGAGGATGACAGGATTATCCTCAATGGTCATCGGGATAAAGCGGAAGCTTAGCGGGATGAAAGTATCACCGTAGATGTAGCCTTCACCGTGTTCCTTGTAAAGTTGCTCTGGGCTGTCTCCCCAGTAGATTTTACCGTTCAGGATAACGAACCAGCGAATGATGTTCTCCGTTCCCGGCTTAGGAATCCCGGTGTCGGGATCGAGCGAGAATTCCACCCAGTCGTACAGCCAAGAGTTGCGATCCGGGTTACACGTAATCGTCATGCTCAGCTTGTACTTTTTGTAAGTAGTGGAGCGGATACGTGCTTGTAGGGCTAGGATGTCTGCTAGGGTGAATTCGGCTCCCTCGTCAATAATAACGTGGGTAGGTTGCCAACCCTGAACTTCTTTCAAGTCTGTAGGCATTGCCACGAACTTGACGCGTGCGCCGTTAGGGAAGTGGTGCTCTTTTAGCTGAACCTTGTACTCAGTACCAAAATCAGAAAAAATCTTATTCGCTTCCTCAATAAGCCCCCCGATTGAGGCCAGCATTGGGTAGGTGAGACGCAATACAACGATCCGGGCAGCAGGGTCTTCCGCAAATTTAAGTGCCTTAATGATGCAAGTATGGGTCTTACCAGAACCAGCCCCGCCACCTGTAAGCAAAATATCCGACTCGTTATCCAAAAGAACCAACTGCTGCTTTCGTGAGCATGGCCCGTAAATTTTTTGCTTATCCGCCATGTTTACAAATTTCTTTCTCTACAATTTCACAAACAAAAGAGACATCTAGTGATTTAAAACATTCAGTTGAACCCGTAAAAACCTCACCCGGAGATGCAAATGTTTTTCTTAATTTCTTTAGGACTTCTTGTTCTACTTTCAGCGCCTTCAATCCCAGCTTGTACTGTGCAAAAGGTTTAAATACAATACCTGTTTCGTACTTAATATTTCCAATGCGCTCGCCTACGTGGTTATTAGTCACGCCAATTTTCGTGAGTTTTTCGCTTGTCAGAACGTAAAGGATTGCGTTTTCAGTGGGTTTAAACCAACCTTTTCTACCGCATTTCGGGCAACCATTCCCCTGTAGGTGGGAACCGGGCGTTTGTTTGAAAACGCCATGATCCTTGCATAGGATGTCAACTTTAGTGCTATATGAGCGGTACTCGGCTTTGCTGTAGTCGTATTTATTACTGTGAACCTCATTTGCCTTTAGAGTGAAGTCGCTTAAACTCCATACTTGCTTCTCAGCCGTTCTCTCTTTGCCACACTTCCTACAGCCTTGCCCCGTTACATGCTTTTCTGGGGTTTGATAAAATTCGCCATGCTTTGCGCAGATAATCTTTACCTTCTGACTCATAGTGCGATAACCCGAATCTGAATAGTCGTAAATGGCCCCGTGCGCTGCACGCGCTCTTTCTAAGAATTCTTCTACAGTGACTTTACGATTACCCATTAAAACTCCCAAAACAAAAAGCCCCGCACTCACAAGAGTGCAGGGCGTAATAATGACATTTTAGTGTTACCTGCCACGCTACCTGCTCAGCAACATGGGTTCCAGTTGTGAACCCCTCTCCGCACCGGCAGCAAGCTACTCCCGTGACGAATTAGGTCTAAAGGGGCCACACTGCCTATCTCCCGCTTCGGACGAGCCTAACGGGGGAATTAAAGCAAGGGCCTCAGCCCTTGAGCCAATAGCACGCTATTGGCGGGTATTTTGGCGGGTTCTTTACGGGAACCTCACATTAAGACCGTCTATTTTCTTGGGCAGGCATAGATGCCAGATACTAGCGTTAGTTTCCTAACGTAGCGATTCCCTGTCGGGGAACTTGGAGCGTCTAGAGGGAGTCGAACCCCCACCGTTGGGAGTAGAAGGCCCATGCACTATCCATTGTGCTATAGACGCGTTGTATGGCGGAGGGCAGGCGGAATCGAACCCCTGACGTATGACGTTCCAGATGCTTTCAAGGCAACGCTAGCATCCCCGGCTAGATTACCCTCCAATTTATCTAACATTGCCCTATTCTTAAATAGGGTCTTTTTTCGCTTGTCGCTATTCCAACCTTCTTCCCGCCTAAGACGGGAGATAGGATCACTTACACCTTTCGGCTTAATATAGCGCATACAAGCTCCTTATTTTTGGCGGAAGACTGACATCCCGACTGCCATGCGCTGCAAAGCGCACCGTAGGTTTAGCAAACCACGCCAGCGCCCCGGCTGGTTAATCTTCCATTTGCGTGCTTAGTATAGCACTAGATAGCTATCTTTGTCAATAGCTTGTTATGGCAGGCCCGGAACGGAATCTAACCTTCCTCAACATGGTTTGGAGCCACGTTCGCCGACTTGGAACATGCGGACCTATGGTAATGGCAACGGTGGGTGGATTCAAACCACCGACCAACGGAGTCAAATTCCGCTGCTCTATCACTGAGCTACACCGCAACAGTATTCTGGTAGTGAGTGATGGTATCGAACCAACGTCTATGGCTTATCAAGCCAGTGCTCTACCTTTGAGCTAACCCACTATTGGCGTTTTACTATTCCCCACGCGTTAAAAGTCATGCACTTTAGTGCCATCACGCCGTTCTTTGCCACGGTTGCGACCCGTGGCCCCTATACGGCCAACCTGTAGTGCCTAGCAAGCTAGGACTTCAAGCCCCATTCAAGGGTACTCTGTGGGGCGTGCACGGGTTTCGATCCCTGTCTGACTGGTTCACAGCCAGCCATGCTCCCATTACACTATACACGCCATTGTCTGCTAAGCTGGCCTGACTCTTTCTACAGACCGTAACGCCGGATGCCGCGATGCAAGCGGAGACGTTAGCAGCTTATCTTGGACCCCAATCACCAAGTCGAACGGTGCATCTGCGGTTCGTAGCCGCTGAGCCGGAAGTCCACCGGGCGTGAGTATGTTTGGCGACTCTAGGGAGAATTGAACTCCCGTGCTCGGATCGACAATCCGGCGTAATAACCACTATACGATAGAGCCTTTATTCTCAAGTACCTTTGCGTAGATACTTATCGCGGCGTTTCTCCGGGTCGTAAATAGCCGCGCCTAGAAGTTACCCTTGAATTACAGCCTAAGTGGCTGTACGAGATGTTATCCAAGTTGAAATACAACCCTACAGGGTCATCGCTATTCAACCAACCTACCTTGTGCTCGATTGAAAACGTTTCTCTGGTCATTTCACGGCCACACCTGTAGCACGCGTTCTGTCCAGTTTTCACAACAAGCGCGTAAAGCAAATCTCTTTGTAGCCTTGCATTTGCCGTGCTAATATTCATCCCTAGCTTGCTTTTCTTCTTTATTGCTGTGTTACTCACGGCTATCCTTGAATGCCTGTTTAAAAAATCTGGTGGGCCGTCTTGGAATCGAACCAAGTAAGTCGGTGACTCCTGATTTACAGTCAGGCGCAGTTATCCAATCCTGCCTACGTCCCAAGTTGTTTGGTAGTCTGTGAGAATTACGATATCCCGACCTGAGCCGTGTAAAGACCCTGCTCTTCCTCTGAGCTAACAGACCATAATAAGAATGCCACCCTAACGCAACGGTATCAGTATTCGTGTCCCTATCCACATGGCACTTCCATAAGGGGCATTCTTATTACCACAAAAGTATAGACACTTACGTTCCGCCTCCCTCATTCGGAACCATTTCGCCGCCCCGGAAGCGGTTAGAGGTACGGTACTTGGAAGCTACTTGGTCCGGGCCACCCCGGTCGAATTTACCTCGCCATTCGTATGCCTACGAGCGGTTTTCGCTTTTGCTACCTAAATGTCTATGCTTTTGTGGTATAGCCAACGAGACTCGAACTCGTATCCAAAGGGTGAAAGCCGATGTGTCCTATTCCATTAGACGATGACTATACTGCTACGCCGCGTTGACGGTTGCTATCCCGGAGAGTTAAATACCAACGCTACACCCGATACTCACAATTCTGGCTCCGTATCTGGGAATCGAACCCAGCTATCCAGCGGTTAACAGCCGCGCCCATGCCCTTGCTCGGGTTTTACGGAATAGTTATTTGCCGATTCTGGCGTACTTTGCAGCCCGTAGTTCAGGTTTGTACCTCGCCCTAGCCCTTGCCGCGTTACCGCTTTTGCAAATATCGCATCTACAACCGCCTGCGTACTTTGCAGGAGAACCGCAAGAAGCTCTTGTTTTCCTAGCTGCTCGAATATTGCACTTATGATGGCTAAACGCTATGTTTTCCAAGTCGAAAAACAACTTTACCGGGTTTTCACTGCCTAGCCACGGAGTCTTATGCTCGATAGAGAAAGTATCTCTCGACATCGGGAACCCACAAACAAAGCAGTTATTTTGCCCGGTCTTTACTACCAGACTGTAAAGAATGTCCTTTACCAACCTGCCACTAGCTGTGCTAGTGTTCATCCCTAGCTGGTCTTGCTTACTCAACGACTAACTCCGTGCTGTCTGTTTTATATAATATTGGTGGAAGCAGTGGGAATCGAACCCACTCTGGGGTTTCCCCTCGGCAGATTAAAAGTCTGCTGCCTACCCATTTCGGCATTACTTCCTAATTGGTTGCGGGAGCCGGGATCGAACCGGCGGGGTCTTTCGACTTTAGGTTATGAGCCTAACGAGCTACCAACTACTCTCTACCCCGCAATTGATTGTTTGGTAGGCAAGGTGGGACTCGAACCCACAAAAGCCCGGAGTTTGAATCCGGCAGGTGTGCCAATTTCCATAAGCCACTCGCCCACAATCTTAAAGATAACCTAGAAAAAGCGAAACAGAACGTTTGTTTTCACCAAAAGAAAGAAGTAACTGTTTCTGTCACTAAGGTTATTTTTAAGGAGCCTCGTTAGAAGCTCTTTGCTAGCTAGATCGGTACTATACCACCTAGCTAGCTGCTTGTCAAGCCCTTTCTTACGAAAGCTTCTCAACAGCTTTGATGTAGTCCAACACAGCTTCCGAGAAGCCAGTAACCGTTGTCCATGCAGTGTGATTCACACCGTTCTTGTACGCGCCAACGTTGATGATGTACCCCTTAGTATGTCCTTTAGGGGCCGTAACCATATCACTCGATTGCTCGTCAGTGATTACGATAGTACGGTCATACTCGCCGTCTGTGTCACGGATACTTTGCGCAAGATAAGTACCGGAACAACCTTGGCTAGTCTTGATAGCATCAGCCAGAGCGAAACCGCGACGAGGCGCAATACGCAGGGCTTTACCGCTAAAGCTGTAAATCTCAACCTGTTCGCACACTTCCCGGCACAGCATAGCCAACGCAAGAGACGCATCTTGTCGAGTGATATCAGACTTTGCAGACACCTTCGGTGTATACATCGAACTCGATACATCAACCAGCAAACGGGTCTTACCCGGAAGCTTTTCTACGCTTTCCAGCGAGCGGAACATCATTGCTTCCAACATATCCTCAAACTGAGGCACAACGCGTGCTGCGGCGATGTAGCGGAACGGCAGGACATTGTTCACATCCAGCGTCTGTGCGTAGTTACGAATCACAGTCGAGGATACCCCGGCCTGATCCATATTGCGCAAATTGCGCAGGAACGCCATAGCACCAAGCTTTTTCTCAGCCATCAGGCGCTCAAACGTCTCGCGCTTGTCTGCCCCTGCCGAAAGCTGGGTTTCCCACGTATCTGGGGTTACCATCTGGCCCTCTGAGATGCGCTTAAACAGCGCTACTTGAGTCTCACTAACCGGCTTCGGGCGCACCATGAACATCACATCACGGACAGAGTACGCAGCGGAGTTCTTATCGTGCTTGGCAAGCTGGTATTCGTTGAACTTACCGAAGGCCAGAGCCAAACCCTTCTTAAGCTGATGGGCAAGCGGCTGACGCTTTTCAGCATTGTAGATAGCCAACAGTTCGCCCATCTCGTCAGGACGTTGGATAACGTCTGCGATTTCAGCGGCCTTGATGTTACCGTTACGCACCAACTCACGCACCAACAGCAGTGGCACATGACGCAGCTTATACTGCGTACGGGCTGTCTTAGCCAGAGCCACGGTGTAAGCCGGGTTAGCAGCCTTCACAGCAGCCTTAAGGGCGTCTGCTGAGGATTGACCGTCAATATAAAACTGATCTTCGAACAGCATGTGAGCCAGAGTCAGCCGGGTAAGCTGGTCTTCTGCTTTCAACTTTTTTACTGCAAGCCCGTGATAGTTTTGCTCGGTAACGGACTTTGCTTTACGATTAAGCGATGACATTTCTCGTTCTCCTTTTCTTGGTTAGGTTTTGCCCGTACGGGCTTTATAAGTAGTCGGTAACAGGCGATACAGGTATTTTAAGTGCTCTACCAACTGAGCTACCCAAGTGTGACCAGCACACGAGGGGTTGGATTCGAACCAACGACCACTCTCTTACAAGGAGAAGTAACTGTATCAATCAACACGACTTAAAATTTGCTAGTAACAAACGCTACAGAAAAGGCAACCAGCCCGGATACGGCGGAATCGAACCGCTCGCCTCAAATGGAAGAGAAGTAACTGTAACTATCAACATAGCGTAACACTGAGGCCCTTAAGGCCGAATATTTGGCGGTAACAAGCGAAGCAGCTATGCCTTTCGGCGGTCACTGTTTTCAAAAGTAAGTTGAAGTAACTGCTTCTATCAACACGCCGTAACTTGGTAGGGGAGGTGGGAGTCGAACCCACGATGTGCCATTAACTGTACTAGTTTCTAAAACTAGCGCGTTTCAACCAGCTTCGCCACTCCCCCATTATTCTGCTCGGTTTTTGTAGTCCCTTCCCGGCGAAGGCAATCCTAGATACCGCTAGGCCCGGAGTTTAGCCTGACAGGCTTTACCTGCCTTCCAGCTACTACATCCTTGGAGCACGCACCGGGAATCTAACCCAGCTAAGCAGGGTTTGCAATCCTGCGCCTAGACACTCGGCCATGCGTGCATTACTTGGAGCGGGATGCCGGAATCGAACCGGCCTAAACGACTTGGAAGGACGCTGCACAGCCACTATACCAAACCCGCGTTGTTCTTTGACCGTCTCTCCGATCTGTCAAGTCACTATAGCTTTGTTAGCTATGACACTTTCTGTCTTTCTGTTTCTTGGCGACTTGCCTCAGTGAGTTATGATTTCCTCACGCCGCTTCTGCGATTGCTAGTTAGTCACGGTAGGGTTTTTACCTACAACCGCCCAGTTCGGGTATCCTGTTGGGCTGCTCTGTCTTTTGAGCTACGCGACAATCTTGGTGGAGATACCGAGGGTACGATCCCGGCTGCTGTCCCGCTTGCTAGGCGGGTGACCACTCCATAGCAGTCCCTATCCCCAAATTCTTTACAGCATCTTAACACACTAGCTTTCTAGCTGTCAAGCACTTTCTTTATCTGGACCCGATTATTTCAAAGCATTCCACTCGTTCGGGTCAACACAAGTTGCACGGCTATTACCGCCCTTCCTCCGCTCGGCTTATTCGTTCCCGGTCGGCAGTTGCTTAAATAAATCTGGTCCGGGTAGATGGATTCGAACCACCGGCTGCTTAGCCCCAAACTAAGCCGTCTGACCGCTGACTTACACCCGGATAGTAGCTTTCGCTACGTCACAAACAGATATTACCTGACTTCCTACCTAATTGTCAAGCACTATTTGTTTGGCCCCTCCCCGTGGTAACTCTCCACGCTCTACGGTTTTTCAGACCGTCGCTTTCTATTGATTAGCTTGAGAAGGATGTGCGGTTTTGATATCGGTGTGTTCCCTTCACCGTAGTATCTCCAATTTAACCCGCATCCGTGTTACGCTTGTGTAGGGAAGCTTCGGAGACAGCAGCACACGGAACATAAGCTGCTTACTAACTTGGTGCCGATGGTCCAGAATCGAACTGACGACCTGCGCTTTACAAGGGCGCTGCTCTACCACTGAGCTACAACGGCTAAATTCTGTCCCGGTTACGTGGTCCGGGAAGTTAGGCAGCAACTTGCGTGCTTCCACCCTCCGTATGATTCTTCCCGCTTACAGTTTGCGGGGATGGCGTGTTGTACTTCCGTACAGCGGTAACCAGCCGCACACCCAACTGACCAAGGAGAACACATCACATGAAGCCCAACAAACTAGGATCACCTACCTTTCAAAGAGAGACAATCAAGTACCCATCTCTTCATGTAGGAGGCATATTACCACACTACCTAGCTGCTGTCAAGCCCCTATCTGCCAAGTTACACTTCCTGAATCTGGGTAAAATCTACCCTAGGCGGTAGTGGCTTATCTTCGCCGTCAACAGTAGAACCATTGCCGATCAGGCCCTTAGCCCGTACCTCTGCTACCTGTCGGGTTAGCTGGTCTTTGTTGATCTGGTCTGTAATCTTCACTTCGTATTCGATGAGTGACTGAGCACAAGCTACGCGGGTCTTAACCTCTACCTCTGTGTTGTTCATCGTCTCAATCAACATATCGACGGCTTCCGCCGAACCTCGTTGAATCTTTTTTAGCAAAGCCTGTAGCTCGTGCTTACCTTTTACAAACAGTGGCTTCTCCACCGTCTTAATTACTCCGTCTTGCATAAAATTCCTTAAGAAGTGTGATAGTAGCACAACAGAGTTAGTTTGTCAATACCCCACTCTACTTAAGTTGTACTACTAAGTTATTACTACTTAGTTTTATAAATATAAAATACTACTTTATATATCTACTTTAGATACTCCCTCACTCGCCTAGCGGCTCGTTCGGTCGTTAGTCTACCACGTATCTTCTATTCTGTCAACCCTAACTACTTTGCTTGACAGGAAGATAGCCAAGCTGTACACTACTACTTTATTTACTACTTAGAAGGAAACTTAGGTGTACGTTTACTTTAAAAACTTAGAAAACAAGCTTGGAGTTATCCAAGTTGACACGAACAACCACGCTGACGCGATTTTGAGCGTCAAGGAAAGCTTGGTTGACAGCGGAGAGGGTTACCAAGGCCCAGTCTTGGCCGTCATTGTTGGTGGGAAATAAACTTTAGGAGATAGATAATGAACAATGAACAACGTGTTGTTACACATGCCACCCTTGAGGCTTTGTTGGCTGAGGTTGTGGATTTGGCTCTTGATGGTTGGCAAATTTCAGACGAACAGCCGGGGGAGGCTATGCTGTTTAATGCTGGGTATCAGGTGGTTATGGTGCGTTCGAACGCCTCTGTAAACGCCTTCAAAGCCCGTGCTGAGGCTGTACAGGAGCGTCCCAAGCTGACTCCACGAGAGAGAATGGCCTACGCCCGTGCTCAGCGAGGCAAGGGCAAGCTTGACCTATCCTCTGTGGTGGCAGAAGAATAATCTGTGTTGTTTCCAACCAACACTAAGATTGCGAACGAGAAAAAGCTTGCCGTAAAAACCGGTAAGCCCTAAGATTGATGTTCAACAACAAAACACAACTTCTTGAAGGAGAACACAAACATGCAAACTAACTTCCTGCAATCCATGCTTGCTTTCAACGCGCGTAGTATCGAAGGGCAGCACAAGATGATTAATTTCTGGGTGGACCAAGCTCGCAGTGCTCGTGTGCTCGGGAAGACTGCGTTTATGGTGGAGGCTTTTGGTTACGCCAAAAAAGACCGTAAACAGCTTGCGAAGCTTGTAGCAAACCAGCGTGCAATGCTGGTTGAACTGAAATACCACTACCGCGAAGCACGTATTAGCCGTAAGGTGGCTAAGCTTGAGCAAGCAGGTTGCCCGGTGCCGCTCCGCAAACGGGATACGACTTCGTACGAATACGAAGCCCTGCTGGATAAAACCCTTTCCGCGTGGCAGGAAAACAACAGTGCGAAAACAGCTTGACCGTCTAGAGTTTTGAAGGTACACTCCTGTTCATTAAGTATTTGAACGGGAGTGACCATGACGAAAAAGCTTATCTCATATTTAAGGGTCTCCACCGAGGATAAAAAGAAGGGGCATGACGCGGAAGAGGCTCTACGCCTCGGAATTGAGGCCCAACGCTCAGCTATCCGGCAGTTCGCAGCCATGAACGGCTACGAAATCCTTGAGGAAGTGGAGGAACGGGCTAGCGGTAAGCTTGGGTTCGAGGACCGACCTATTCTGCATAACGCTGTAATCAAGGCAGAAAAGCTAGGCGCTACCCTCATCGTTAGCAAGCTTGATCGTCTCTCCCGTGACGTTGAATTTGTGGCGGGGTTCATTAAACGCGCCAAGTCAAAGTTCATCGCTGTTGCTCTTGGCGAGGACGTTGAGCCGATGTTGCTTCACCTGTATGCCACCTTCGCGGAGAAGGAACGTAGCTCTATTTCTGACCGCACGAAAGCGGCCCTGAGCGAGTTGAAAGTCAGTGGTGTACAACTCGGCTACGCGAACCACAAAGACCCGAACACGATAGTTGTAGCCCGTGCCAAGGGTGCGGCTAAAAACGCGGAGAAGGCTGACGAATTTGCGAATAAGATGGGGATGCTCCTAGGGGCCTTCCGGCAGCGGGGGATGAGCTTTAAAGGGATGGCCGGGGAACTCAACAGGATGGGCATTAAAACGGCCCGTGGCAAGACTTGGGGGACTCAGACGGTTATCAACCTAGTAAATCGTATGGAGGCGGCTTAACGCCGAAAGCCCGTGCCGCAAAATCGCCGGTGTAGTTTACCCTAAATGGTCCCCGGCTCCACCAGAAAGGAGAAATTCATGACTGAACAAGAACAAATCCGCGTGCTGCGCGACACTCTCAAGCAAGCCGCAGGATATATCCCCAACATCGGCTTTCAAGACACGATTAGCGATGCCCTTGCCGCTACCGCCGCTATCCAGCCAGCAGCAGAGACGACTGAGGCCAATCGTCTGGTCGAAGAACTGGTTAAGCTGCACGAATCCAAGAAACCGGGCGGTGGCATGCATGGGCAAGTAATCGGCTGCGAGCCGTATGTGATCCGTGCATCTGGCTTCACGCTGGAAGTGTTGCTAGATGCTGCGCGCTTCATCCAAAACGCTGCCGCAGCACCCGCACAGGCCGCGACAGACGAGGTACGGGAGGCGGCCCGGTATCGCAGCATTCGTGCAATGGTTTCGCGTGAACGCCTGACTCTAGAAAAACAGCGTCCAGAGAGGCTTGACGCTGCTATCGACAACATCCGCTCCCCGGCAGACGACAGCCAGCCCGCTGTGGGAGGTGCGGCATGAGTCGCAGCGGATACAGCGACGATTATGGCGACGACGATCCTCTCGCACTGGGCCGGTATCGCGCTCAGGTCATGTCAGCCATCAGGGGGAAGCGCGGTCAGGCGCTATTGCGCGAATTACTGGTGGCGCTCGATGCCATGCCAGATAAGTGTCTCGTGGCGGGCGAACTGGAGGCTGATGGACAGTTCTGCGCCCTTGGCGTCGTGGGTCAGGCGCGCGGAATAAATCTCGCAAGCATCGACACTTACGACGTGGAATCGCTGGGGACGAAGTTCAACATCGCCGAGCAGTTGGCGCGCGAAATCATGTGGGTCAACGACGAGCATGTGAGCGATCATCGCTGGGTCGAGATTGAAATATGCGGCCCGGTACGCCAAAGGCATCCGGACTGGGGCCGACATAGGCAAACCGTGCGCGTGCCGAACGAGCATGCGGGCGAGGAGCGGTGGCAAACGGTGCGCAAGTGGGTCGCTTCGCATATCAAAGCCCCCTCCCAGGAGACAGACGACAGCCAGAAAGGGGGCGGCGAGTGATTATCAAGTGCCATCTGTGCAAACGCGAGTTCGACACGAACCGCCAGCGCAAAGACCATGAGCGCCAAGCACACCCGGAAGGCGCAATCCGATACCTGCTGAACGATGCGGCAAAGAAGGCCGCTACTCAGATCAACAAGGACAACGACGATGACCACCAATAATACCAAGAGCGCAGCCTGCACGTACCCGCGTTGTGCGTGCGATTCCCGCGCAGCATGTTCAGCACCGCAAGCGGCCACCACGGAGCAGGCCGGATGGCGCTGCTTCCACTGCGATGCATATTTCACCGACCGCGATAGCGCCGCGCTGCACTTCGGGACGAACGAGCGTCATCAACCCATGTGTAGCGTAAGCCCAGCGAAGTACCGGGAAATGGAGCGCCGCATGGAAGAATACAACGCCGAGGATGCTGAGATTCACCGCCAGATGCACCGCCAGCGCAACGAGCATGCTCAGGCATTGCTTCGTGCCGAAGAAGATGGCTACGCAAAAGGCGCAAAGGACGCATCCCCTGCGGCCACCACGGCAAGCGCGAGCTACGAGCGCCCGGCGGACGCCAGCCGTTGGACGAACTCGGTTGACGGGGAGGTGGCACCGCTGACGGCAACGCACGGTCCAGTGTGCCTGACAAACAGGAAAACCGTTGACATCGCCGGTCGCGGCTACAACATCGTAGGGTACGTGCTGCGCCGCGAGGATGGTGAAGTAGTCTGCATTTCGGCAGAGTCGGCTGTGCGCTGGTTGCCAAAGGCACATTACTGGCGGCTGATGCATGAGCAAGATGGTTCGCTGTTCGCCCAGCAGGCACCCCAGCCCGCCGCTACGGAATGGAGGCCAAATGACAAATAAATTAGCCACTCTACCCCTCGAAGAAATGGGCTACGACCATGCTCAGCCTGACACGGTGATTTTCGGTGTGGGCGACTGGAGGCTCACCGTGGGTGACGTTCTGGAGGCCCGAATGGATAGCTTGCGTATGTTGTGCGCAACTTCGGCTGGAGAACAGACCGTGCCGGATGGGTGGAAGTTGCGCTCTTGGTACTCCCCAAGTGAAGGGGCTTACTACATCTCCGAACGTACCATTCCCGACCGGGTAAAAGGTAGCGTCGCCAAAGAGTTAACAAGAAAGGAAACTAACATGCTAGTAACGCTGCAAAGACCCGCCATGTTCTTCGCCATAGGCGCACATGATGCCGTAAAACAGAAACGCAAGTACTCCGGCGATCCTTACTGGACTCACCCTCAGGCGGTAGCCCAAATCCTGATGGAGCACGGGTACGGGGATGACGCCACCATCATCAATGCCGCTTGCCTACATGATGTGTTAGAGGATACCGGCGTTGAACGCGGGGCCATCTTCGCCCTGTTCGGCCACGAAACGGGATGGATTGTGGATGGGATGACCAAGCGGGAATACCCCGGCATGAACCGGGCAGCACGCATGAAGGCCGAGGCAGCACGCTTGGCCCAGTGTGGCAAGAAAGTTAAAATTGTCAAGCTAGCCGACTCGCTGCACAACACGCCTGACATTATCGCCAATGACCCGGACTTTGCGCGTATTTACGTGCCCGAGAAACGTCATCTGTTGGATACGGCCCTAGCCGGGGCAGATGCGCAAATGTGTGCTAAGCTGGATGCTATGTTGCGCAGCTACGAAGAAAAACACTTGACACGCTAAAATTAGTTAGGTAGGATACTAACTAACTAAAAAGGAGAACAAACATGAATTTTAAACGTCTCACTGCTTCGTTCCTTAAGGCTGGCCTTTGCTTGTTCGTTGTCGTGGCTTCCGTGGCTGCGGCAGCAACCCTAGGCTATCTACTTACTCACTTCCCGCTTCTTACCTTCCTTGGAATGGTTGCCGTGGTGTTCCTGTGCCTGTGGGCCAATTTCTACCGGAGCTTGTGATGAAATACGTATTCCAACCGGGTGACCGTGGCGTTTTCACAGGTAAACACCTAACGCTTAGTGGCAAAACATGCACCATCAGGGGTGGGCTAGCAAAGCGCACTACTACCTTTAGCGGTTTTACACAAACTGTAGACTGCTACGAAGTGGAGTTTGATTGTGACAAGGGAAACTTGTGGAACATCAAACCTCACGCGTTAGCCCTAATCCCGCCTACCCGTAGTGATATGGACACAAAAGTTAGCTGGGCATCACTCCCGGTTGAGGTTATGCTAGCTATGCGGGGCGGAGATGATTAGCCAACGAGAGGAAAGCTTGTGGGCTGTGCTGGGCTATGTTATCATAGCTGCTTTGCTAGTTACTTTGCTAACCGGCTGTGATAATACCGTAGCAGCACCGGCTAGCTCGTGCACAACGACCCCCACCGGGAATGAACGTGTAGAAAAGTACATTATGTGCCACGCCGTAGCAAAGAATGGCTGCGCCTTCGTGACACAGCACACAAGAACAAGGCACGAGGTAGCTGTTTCGTGCAACTTTAAGGAGTGGAGATGATTGAGTTAATTAAATGTTTTGCTATCGGGTGTGTTGTAATAGTGGCATTTGTGGCTTTGGCTACGTTCCTCGCTAGCAACCCAGCAGCTTTTGACGTTGTTTTCAAAGTAGGAATAGGGGCAGCTATTATACTACTTGCTGTTGAAATCGGCCTCATTATCAGGCATTGGTGATGAAAGGCATCCCTACAGAGGCATCATCGCCGGGAAAGGCTCAGCCCTTTACAACGCCCTTAACGATGGACGCAAAGAGGATGCTGCCCGCGTCTACGCAGACACAGGGGCCAGAGTCGTAGCCCTCATCCACGGCCTAGCTGTGCCTAAAATTGTGCATGGCGAGGGAAAGTGCGCTGGAGAGTGGGCAATTTATGCCCCGGATGCAGAATACGATAAACGGGGAATGTTAATTAAGTTAAAAGGGGAGCAAAAATGAAAGCAGAAGACCTGAAATTTCCGCTTATTATCAAGTGGTATGGTGACACTAGGTACGTTGTAGAGGAAGACGCTTTGGGGCAATTTAATTGGACTAATATTGGAACCCGTCGCTACCACCATAATTGTATATCGGGGCGTGTAGCTATCGCAGAGGCGGTAGCTGACGGGAATGCTAGCATCATTGCCAGCCCACAACCTACCAACCAGCTTGCCAAGCTCACTGTTGACGTAGACACTACCCAGTTGCAGGAAGCCACCAAGGCAGCAGATGCCCTTGTAGCAGCCCTGAGCCGGGTTAAGGCGGTGTTGGCATGAGTGGCTTCATCGACCAAGCAGAGCCCGTGTTAGATGAATCTCGGGAAGAGATGCTACGTAAGCAAGCTATTGCTGCCGGTAGCAAAACCTACTTCACCGGGGAACCTTGCATATGGGGACATGTAGCCCCTAGGTATGTCAGCAACTCTCGATGCACAAATTGTAGGCAGATGAGTCAAGCTAGGAAAGCAGAAACTGAGGGTCGTCTGTTTAAGACGCGCAGGAAGAGGCTTGCTAGGAACGTAGGTAGCAGCTTTGGCATGGCAGCAGGAAAGCCGTCATGGGCGTAGATTTACAGGTTGTGGCTTGGCGTTGCAACCGTCTCGACGATGCAGGCAATTTGGTAATGACTACCCTACAAAACTACCCGTGGCCCGTAGTGCCTAGGTGGTATTACTACGACGATCCTAAGATTGCAGCAGAGTTGCGTGGCGAGGGTGGTTTGAAAGCCTGCCCTAGTCACATAAACTGGCAACCACTATACGGGGAGATAAAATGAGCCTAATTATTTTGTGTATTCTTAACGTCATCTGCGGCATCTCGCTATTGCTTGTTGCTCACGACCAATATCACAGAGGTTATTTCGTGGGAGGGGTTATCTGTGATGTTGTAGGGGTGCTCGCTATCAGCTACGCTGCTTGGGTGTTATATGGCTAGCCAATGGTATTGGATATGGCGCAAGCTGCACTGCCTAGGAGATTGCAAGCTACTAGACTGGCAGGGAAAAGCTAACTATTCCGGCACACGTGATGAATGGTATGAAGATGTCGGATATTGCCTCGACCGCTACACCCTGCACGACAGTTGATTTGAATCAAAACAACTAGGGGAACTTCCTGTATCCTGAGCTTGTGTCGTTCTCCCTCAGCACTTCCCAGTGCTTTACAGCCCTGCCTCGTCGGGGCTTCTTTTTACTCAAGGGGTTGCCATGTGGAAAGACTGCTTGCTTATAGGATCGTTCCTATTTTTCGCAATTGAGTTCTCGGCCCACGGCCAACAATCCATTGTTGTGAAAGCCTACAAGGCTATAGCACAAGTCATAGACGAGATGGAGCGCAAAGCTTGAGCTTGTCTGACCTCAAGGCCGTGGATGAGCATTTTGCTAACCTATTTCTACGTTCTCCGACTAAGGGCGTAGAAAGGCAGGGCTGAATCCCAGACAAGATACCACTCCCATCCCTCGCCATAGCTATGCTGCTGGCTATGGCAATATTTCTTTCCCTACCTCACAGCAGCTAGACTACTCCCTTTGGCCCCTCTCTGAAGGGGCCTTTCAGCCATGAAAAAACATTTCCTTGTTATCGTTTTTGCAGGTATTGCGCTGCAATCTTCCTCTGCCTTCTCTACTCCGCCAGTAAAAACGGCAACCGCACCTACACTGGTGTCGAAAGGCATCAACCCAAAGCTCTTGGAAGGCGAGGGCGTGGTAAGCCGTATCGTGCAGGAAGGCGAGTATTGGAGGCTGTGTGCTAGCGGCCCTGCCTTGCCCGACACATGCCTACCCATTGTACCTACCTACGTAATGGAGGGGGTAGAGGTACAAGTGACGCTGGCTAACGATGGCACCACGCCGTTAATCACGTTTAAGCCCACTAGCAACAGCACACGCACCCCGTTCGATCAAGCGCGTAGCGTTGACTTGTTCATGGAACGGTTAACACAAGCCACAAAGAACATCACCGGCAAAGCACGGCCAGCCCCAAACAACTGCCTGCGTACAGGACGCCAAGGAGGGGGAGCATCCCATCGCAAGGGTGGCAGTGGCGACAATTGCAGCAACGAATCCGCCGATGATGGGGGCGGCACTCCGATTGTTGATGTACCGGGCCACCGTGACGGGGGCGACCTCCCGCCGATGCCGTCGCCGGTCGAACCCAATCCCCCTGTTGACGGAGGGGGTGGTGAAGGTGAAGGTGGGGGTGGGGGTGGGGGAAGCGGGGAAGGTGTGAGCCCTGACGATGCAACCCCGCTGAAAAGCAGTTGCGTGTTTATCCCGCCACCGGCAGGCATATGGGCCTGCACCGTGCCGGTACAGGGCAAGCGCCCCGGACCTGACAACCTGCCGCCACCTCCCCTGCCGAACTGGTGCGCCTTGACGGGCTTGGGCTGCACAACGACTAATGACGGTCAACCTCCCAACCTGAACCCGCTCCGCGACATGTGTAATAGCCGCTTCGTGGTGGAAGCTGCCCAGTGCATCGAGGAACGGGTTAAGGGCCACACCGACCGCGAGCATGAACTGCTCTGCATCGACAAAGCACAGGCTAAATTGGCTTTGTGCGTTGCCAAGTCGTCACCCCTGTACGCCCCGGCGACACGCTGAGCGTATTGGAAAGGCCCCGTGAGGGGCCTTTTTGTTTGTAGGATTAAAAATTAAAAAAAAAATTACACCCAACGTTCGTAGCTACCTCGTTGCATAAATACTAAAATTATAATATCAGGTGTTGCATATTTAGCTATTTGTAAAACACGGGGGAGCGAGTGGGCTGCTTAACGGCCCAAACGCGAATGCGAATCATTCTCATTCTCATTCAAAAATATCAGGCTGGGGAAGGGGTGGCCTCGGCATGGCTCAGGAATGGGTCTAGGGCTTGCGTATAGGCCATAGGAGACGCGATCACACATCAGGACGATAGAGGGTAGCCAAAACAGAGAAAACGTCTCTAAAGCCCTCTAATCGCTTCGGTCAAAACACTACACGGACATCTAGGGTTTTGACGCCACCCCGTAGGGGCCTGTCTGGAGGGGCTTTCTCCCTCTGTGGCAGGGGCTATGGCCTACCCTGTCCTGTAGGGACAGGGGGCTTGGCTGGGGTAGGGATGGGGTGGAATGAGAATCATTCGCGTTTGGAACGAGTTTGGCTGGCCTTGGCCGGGCCTGTTCCATAACTCTGGAACAACTCTAAGAAGAGTCGCCCGGTTTGGCTAAACAACTACGTTGTTCCTTGCAAACCGCACTATCTGCCCCTGTCCCACACACTAGGGGGAAAACATCGGGCCAGCCTCCCGCCTGCCCCTGCCCTGCCTGTAGGCTAGGCCCCACACACAGAGAGGGTAGCTTATGTAGTACTATATGGGTTGTTACGCTTTCCTATGGCTATTAGGGCCTATAGCATAGGAGTCTATGTAGGAATGGACATGCACCAGCATGTAGTTGCCCTACGAAAGCAAAGCTCCTATGTAGCACACTCTTTATTTTGCTTTTTTATCTATTTCTTAGTATTTCTATTTTATTATTTTAGAGTAATCATTCTAAGTTGTTCTTTTGAGTATTGACTTTTTAGGGTTTGTATGCTACCATCCACCCCGAACGAGCCGCTAGGCGAGTGAGGGGATATTAAGTAGTATTATAAAGTAGTTATTTTTAAAGTAATAACTAAGTAGTATAACCTATGTAGTGCTACCTATGTTATCTACCTATGTTCCACGTGAAACACTAGCCGGGGAAGCTGGCCCTTGACAGGGCAAAAGAAAAGGCCCCTTGCGGGGCCTGTTGGTTATTATTTAGCTATAGCTGCCTTAGCTGCCTTGTATGCTGCCATGAATTCGGCCTTGTCGTTGCGGTCCACGTAGTAGCCGATTTCTAGGGTTCCATCTTCGTCTTCATCGTCACACAGGTCGTTAGTGAACAGGTCGTTAGTGTTGAGGATGGCTTCCACCTTGCGCACTTCCTCAGCCTTGCCTTTTATGGACATTTGGATAATACCGCGTTGGCCCACTCCCTCTTTCTTTGCCTCGTAAGCTTTCATTTTCTGCCCTATGTTTGTTGATCCAATGAAGACATTATTTCACATACGTTTAGCTTGTGCAAGTTTTTATTTCACAGGTGCGTAAAAACAACAAGGCCCCTTACGGGGCCTGTGTTGCGTCTACGCTTGCCGCTTCAATCGCTGCAACGCTTTCCTAGTCCACTATGCCACAGCTTTTTAGCTTGTGCAAGCACTTATTGCAAACAAACTACAATGGCCCCTCACGGGGCCTACCGATTAGGCGTATTGCTTCAACTGTTCATTGCTCAGGCTGCGAGCGATGGTTGTATCCACCATCCGTTCTTGAATACGCTGCCCCATGAACTCATGTGAAACAACGTATTCTATGCTAACGATAACACCGGCATTGTTGCGTGTGGTGTACACATCGTCAATCTGATAGGCCGTTGTTTCTTTTGCTTTAGGAAATCGTTTCTTAGCAAAGATCAAACCGATTGGAAAACGTTGTCTCATATTTACCCTGCCTATGTTTAGAGTCCCTCGCTGGGCCTTTGCTCACTTGCTTGGTTGTCTGTCATACTCTGCCCACGCTGTATGTTCGTAAATGCCCTTCCGTGCGCAGAAAGCCGCAACCTTCCTGTCAACCTCGTCAATCATAGCGTTCACCTCAGGAGTCCGTGGCTGGGGCAAGGAAGTTAGAGCCCTACGAACGCGCATGTACGGGAAAAGGTCGGTGATGTTGGTTATGCCGTGTTTAAAGTAGGTGGTCATGGTAGGTTCCTAGTTGGTTAGTTGATGTAGGTGATTATTACACAGCCAAACAGGTAGCGCAAGAACTAATTTGTAACAAACAACAAAAGCCCCGGAGGGGATGTTTGTGTTGCTGGAATGGGTTATTCCCGCCTCATCCAGCGTGCAATTGCATCGTTCGTAGAAGGCATGTTCATAACGTCCCTCACCGTCTGAGGCATTGGCTTTGGTTCATCTTTACGCCACAGCTTACGCTCTGTTGCGCGCTTGCCACGCGCAAACACTTCGACGGCGCAGCCGATGATTTCACCTGTTTGATCGTCAAGATCAACCCGGTATTTCTTGCCGTTGTACCAAGTGTGAAAGGACTTCATGTTAGGCCCCCGCAAGCTGTTCGTGTTTCTGTTCCGTGCCGAGCAGGACATACAGCGCCCCGTCGAGCGTCCAGCCACGCAGAGCAAGGTAGCGAGCGGCTGTGTAGTGGCCCAGTGTGCGTGCTATCGCACGCGCTTGTTCGCATTCCGTGCGGTTCTGGCTGTTGGTTTTGTTCTTACCGCCAAAGATGGCAGTGACGGTTTTTTCGTAGAGTCCGGGCATGGTGGCTGCTCCTGTCAAGTTATTCGTTGATTACCCACGCATCAGCCAACCCCAGTTCGACGAACTGTCTAGCGGATTCAATAGCCTGATCCAACGTTTCCGCTGTGCCTTGCGGAACCTCGTTGCTGTCTTCCAGCTCGTAGCCTGCCTCGGTCTGGGTGATGTAGATGGTAGTCATGGGTGGTAGGTAAATCAGTTAAGGAGCCTTGAGTATAGGCCCCTTTTTGGTTTGTGCAAGCGTTTATTGCACTTCCGTAGCGGTGAAGGTAACGCGGCCCTGTCCTCCGTTGAGGTGGCCGTCATTGTGAGCCAGCCTGCGAGCAATGGCGTTAGCCTCTTGTTTGCTGCCTGCGGTGATGCCGTTGTACGGGATGCCGTCTTTCTCGTCCCATGCCGGAAACTGGAACGTGAGGCGCACATTGTAGGTTTTGCTTTCAACAACCGGGGTCGCTGCTACAGGGGCAGCACGCAGGCCCAAAGCGGCTTCCACTCGCTCTAAGGTGCCTTCCACATAACCGCCCTCGTTCTTGTAGAAAACTGCCTTACCGTCGCGGGTCAGTTGACCAATACGTGCATCCATTTTGCTGCCTCCAATGCGTTAATGAGCCTCTATATTAGCAGGCTCATTTAGCTTATGCAAGCTTTTATTTTTCTTGTTGCAAATCGTACACAAGCCACATTGCGCCCTCTGCCCTGCTGCCTTCGGTGCGTGTAAGGGGCAGCGTGTAGGGCAATCCAGCATAGCGCATGGCACTAGGTGCCCAGTCGTCACGGTTGGTGCCTGCCCCGATTTGCTGCCGTCTGCGGGTCTTGTAAAGCTCTGCCGTGGGGCTGCTAAGGGCCTGTGATGCGTCGGCATAAGCAAACACGGTATGCTGTGCTATAGGGTTGCCGTTGGTGTCATGGCCGAAGCAATCCAGCAGGATAGCAATACGGGCGTAATCGTTCGGGTTGATTTTCTTAAGCTGGCTCATGTCGAACTTACTCCCCGTCCTTGTTTGCTTGTGCTTCCAACCATTGCCGCGCAGCCTCTTTAGCCACGCACACCAAACCGCTAAGGGTGGCGTAGTCGCCAACGGATTTAAACGACACAGCCACGGGTAAGGACGCCTGCGCTACAGTGTCCCAGCGTTTAAGCGGAATGTCGTTAAGGTGCGGGTCCGTCGAGGCTTTCAAGGCATCGGCCCCGATGTAAGACACGACACAGGCGATGGTGGCAGTGTTGACAAACTGGCTGTAATATTGGCGATGAACTTTGGCGCGTTCCTCTGGCGTGCTGCTAACGAGGTGGCAAGGGTGATTCATGTATTCAGAGCGCAGCATGATAACCTTTCGTTTGTTGTCAGTGGGTTAGGGAATGCCTAGACACGCTAGGCATTGGCTAATCAGCACTGTTTTTAGCTGACGCATCGCCCACACTTGCACGGGCTAGCCTCTGCCTTCGGGCTGTACTTGGCAATTGCGGCCTTGCCCAGCGTCGTTCTAGCGCAATGCCCGCAACGGTCTTCGGATTTGGCAAACTGTTCAGCCGAAACCGACAGGCCGCTAGTGGTAGTGGTTCCGCGCCCGCATTGGGGCTTGCCGCCCGGTTTCCCGGTTTTGCTCAGGTGGTATGCAAACATGGTTTTCCTTCCTGTGGTTGGTGTTAGGCGGCGAGCGGGGCACGAAGTGCAGCAATCTGCTCATCGCTGACGGTCACGCGGTCGGAACAGTTCTTGCGCAGCAGCTCAATCAATTCGAGCGCGCCCACAAGTGCAGTGCGATATGCGTCGGCGCGCGCAGCAGTTTCTTGTTGCACAGCGACTGCCTCCGCGTAAGCTTGATTCGAAATCATCATCTACCCCTTTGTCATCTGTGGTTGGTGTTAGGCGGCGGACAAGTCGCGTGCCAATTCGACGTTATGACGTTCGCCCGACAACAGCAGTTCGAGCGCAGGAATAACCCAAGTGTCGAGGTACAACCGGGACACGGCCTCGATGCCTTTTTCGTTGGCGGCTGCGACGATTTGTTCGGTGCCTATGCTATTTGCGCAGCCGCAATTAGGCTTTTTCAACCGAGCGACAATGTTGCGGATCGTAGCTTGTTCGGTTTTGTTCATCATCTACTCCTTGTCATCTATCGCCGCGCCCCATGCGCTGCCCATGAACAACACTGTACACCATATTTTTTGTTTGTGCAAGTGTTTATTTGCTCTGTGTTGTATGTGGGTAGCTTTGTGTATAAATGGCCTCTTGTCCACAGCCACACGCGTTGCGCGTACGCGTAGCAGGAATCGTGCCAGCTTTTTAAATGTTGCAATTCCTAGTGGTCATATAGATGATATGTCTTATGTTAGACAGGTAATACAGATGAATTCATATAGATGATATTTTGCCGGTCTGCTATAAGACTCAAGTGCTTGATTTTATTGATGTTTTGGCGTCTAACGGCCCGTTCCTTGCCGCTTTGTTTGCCGACTTTCATCTATATGAGTGGTTGCAAGTTGTGTAAAAACGCTGTGTTACAAGTGTGAATTCTTCCTTATACACAGCTTATCAACAGGTTTTTGAGTTATCCACATGGGTCTAGGAGCGATTATAAGGGGCCTAGGAGACGCGCAGGGTCGAGTTGATAGCGAGTGTCCAACCAAGCTCTACGCGCCTCCTAGCGCGTTTTGACGCGTTTTAGGGGCATGTGGATAACTCACTGCGTTCGTGTGGACAACCTAGTAAAACAGGTAGGAATGTTGCTAGGAAGGAATGAAGATAGGTAAAAGAAAAGGCCCTTACGGGCCTTGTTTTGGTGGCTGGGCTGTTTGGTTAAGCAACGCGCTTGCCATCCGCTACTTCCCAGATTGTAAAGCGGTCGCTGATCTTGAGGCACTCGGTATATTCGCAAGCTTCCAAAATCATGCGTTCAGCGGCAGGACGGCCCCACTTGGCTTGCCACTCTTGCGCCACCTTGCCGAAGTAGCCGATGGAGATTTGACGCGGGGTAAGTTTGATTGCCATGATTCGGTTCCCTAGTGAGTTAGTGACAGGACGAATAATAAACCCATACACAAGAAAACACAAGCCCCGCAAGGGGCTTGTGTTTATTTCTATTGGCTTGCTTCCACTCGTTCTGGGTCATGTTGTTTTACGGTGTTAAGGAACCGCCATGTTAGCACCATGCCGCAATAAGCACAAGCACTATTTAACTTGTTCTCGTGCTTGCGTTCCGTGGCGTAGTGTGCTAGCGTACGGTAGGGCTGTAAAAGGCCCCTCCTTTGGCTGTCTAGCCTCTTGGCTAGGCTGGCTAGCCGTCGCTTGGCCGAGACGTACAGTTATCCACAAGTTGTTGCTACGGCAGCAACGATGTGTTGCGCCTGTACAACGCTAAGGACTGTTATCCACAGGCAAAGCTCAAGTTATCCACAATTTGCTGCTTTTTGACAACTTTTCTGTGGATAAGTCGGTTTTCAGGTGTGGATATCTCGCATAAGGCTTGGATGCTCCTAAGAAGAATGGAAATTTTTCGGTGTATTTCACGGAAAATTCCAAATTTGAAAAGGGGCCTACGGCCCCTCCTTTTTATTTCCCGTTCTTCCCTTTCGCAAATAGGGCAGATACGCCATATTTTCTTTCCGTGTCCTCGGGGTTCCATTCGTAAATACCATCTTTTTTAAGAATGAATTTCCCCTTTTCGGTGACGCGTTTAATCTTCGCGGAATAGTAAAGCTGTTCCGTGTCGGCGTCCAGCACTTCAACGTATGTCGCCCCGTAGGAATTCCGTTGCACATGCCTCTCGATATTGATTGCCGCTTCCTCCAAACTTGTTCCTCGGTTGGTCTTGACAATCTCGCCTTGGAACATATAAACCGTTCTAAGCTTAACAGGCGCATTGACAACTCGGCCCGAATTCATCACTACTTTTTTATACATTTGTCGTTCTCTTGGTGGCGTATTATTTAGGCCAGTTGCGCCTGTTGGAACGTGATTGTCTGCGTTTCCAGCGTCATGCCGTAGCGGGTCAAAAACTGCTCTTTCGCCTCCAGCATTTGTTTGTACAGGGGGTCACTCGGTAGGATGCGGTAGTAGTCGGCAATCTGCAAAATAGCCCGTTCCCATTGCAGGCTGAAATCCTGCCCTTTGAGGGACAGGCAATTCATCGCCTTGCGCTTGCCTTTCTCGTCGTGGACAGCCACGCTCAGGGACAGGCCACGCACGCCGCTAGGCATCAATAGGGTGACGCCCCGTAGCCCTTTGCCGTCAGGGTGGAAAATGCGGGCTGCAAGCCCGTCTGCTGCTGTGATTAGTTTGCGTGCCATAGCTGTTATCCGTTCAGTTCGTAGGAAAGAATTCGGGCTTTGTTCTCGCCATGAATGCCGCTTAGCTGTTGCAGGCTTTCACGGCAATAAGCACGGGTCAGGGTGTAAATTTTATCGACTGCCACGTAGCACGGTAGCCGGGACACGCTGTTCTTGTTAGGCCGTGCAATTTCGACCGTTACGAAGCCGTTTGCTTTCATTTTTTCACCATCTTAACTACGATATCGGCGTTGTAGCCGTCATGGTTGATGAGGGACTTACGCACATATTCTGCATCACAGCCGGGCGTGAAATACACTGTGTCAATTTTCTTCCCGTTAAGGTAGACGTTCCATCCGATGTTTGCGCTCATTCTGGCCTCCGTTGTTTGAATAAGCCCATATTACACACAAAAATAAAAAAGCGCAAGCGTTTATTAACGCACGCGCTTCTGGGGCCTCTGTGGTGTGTGGTTAGGCTGCTACAGTGGCAAGTTGTTGTAAGGCGAAGGACAGGGCCTCATGCTGGCGGCGCTGTAGCCTTAGCTCTAGCTCTGCTGTGTCGGTGATGCTGATTAACCCGGCGTCCTCCCAAGTCATCAAGTAGTGCTCATTCATTTCTATCAGTTCCCCTAGTGACCCGCACATTTCATGCAGGGTTTGGACATAATCTAGCGGTTTGCTCATTATTTACTCCGATCAATAGGATTCAATAAAAAGGCCCCAGAGACGTTTTAATCCTCCGGGGCTATCGGGGTATTGACCAGAGACAGAAAAGGCCCGCTAGGGGCCTTTTCGTTTGTTTTAGCCGGGTTCCTTAGGGATCAGTGAGCCGTCTTTGATTGCCTGCTGGATTTTCTCGATCACAGCATCATGCGACATGGTAATGTTGTCGTTAAATTCATAGTATTTCTCCCCGATGCGAGCGGCAATGGTGGTGATGCTGCCGGTAAGGCGTTCTGACATTTTAAAGCTTTCCGAACCTTCGCCCCGCTTCCAGCCTACAGGGGGCAACACTTCCAGCAGATACCAAAAGCGGTCTTTGGTAATCTCCTTAACCGGGCCTACGTATTTAGCACGCTGGGCAGCGTCAAGCATTGCAGATGCTTGCTCCCACTCCATAAGCTCTGCGTTGGCATTGGCTTTCCACCGGGTTTCGTAGTCGGTAACACCGTTCACGTACAAGAGTTCCATACGCTCACGAATCTGTTCCAGCGTTTCGCCGCTGTACTTGCCCCGGTATTTTTCCCCGTCCCAGATAGCTTGGTCGATAATAACGAAGTCAGCAGGGCCGCGATTGACGACAAAGAACGGGTCTTTCATCGCAGGGGCCGGGGTGTTGGTGTTGTTTTCCATGATGCTTAGCTCGCTTGGTGGTTAAGGAAGGCCCCATATTACAGGGGCTTTTTGCTTGTGTCAAGCTTTATTATTGTTTACCACGGCTTGACCGTAAACCGACTGCACTCCATGCCAGCCGGGGCTGTTGCATCCCCGGCTTTGTTCAATTCCTCGCAAACCTGTTGGGCTTGGGTCTTGGTGCTGTAGATATGGCCGTTGCCCCCGGCGTCCTTGGCTACGGTGTTGGTTTGGGTATCTACTACTGCGTAGGTCATAGTTAGCTCCGCTCTTAGTTATCTCGGCAGCACAACGCCACCGATGAATAATATTCCACAACACAAACAATAATACCCGCACCCCTTTTTACAGGGGTGCGGGGTGTGTTGCTAGTTAACCACATTACCTAGTAGGCTTCTGCGTAGTGGTCAGCGAGCATAGCGCGCTTGTCCGTGCGCTGCCATGCTTTGCCAGCCGGGGCAGCTTTCCGGCGTTGCTGCTGGGGCTGTTCCGGGCGAGCCTCACGGCGGTGCGCAGGCTTACGGGAGCGAACAAACGTTTCGTTGCTGTGGCACATGAATCTGGTTCCTTTCGTCTCTATCAGGAAGGCGGTGCTACTAAGGCCCCGCTTGTGGTTATGCGTTGATGTTCTTGAGGTGGTTGCAACGGGCGCGGCTATGGCTACCCCGGCTCTTACCAGCATAGCGGCCTTCCCGCTTGTTACGGCTGTGGAGGTTTACGATATCCGCAATTTTATCAGCAAACGGCATCCCGGTTGCTACTTCAAGCGGGTGCGCTGCCGCATCGCTAGCCTTGTCTGCCTTGTCGTTGGTAGCGGGTTTGTTCTTGCGGGCGGCCTTTACTTCCGAGGCCAATGCGCGGCTGATTTGCTCTTTCGGGGTGGGGGCGTCTTTGTCTTCCTTCGCCATTCCCGCTACATCGTCGCAGAAGGCATTGTGGCGTTCTTCTACCGCTTTCAAGTGCTTAGTGATAGCGCCCTTGGCGTTGTTCATGGTGGCATAGCCGTCCGGGTTAAAGCTATCGTGCGGATAACCGCCGCAAGCACTCACAAAGAGACGGCCATTGTTTTCGGTGATGTTAAAGCCTTTGTATTCGGTGGTGTTCATATTGTAGCCCTCTAAGGTTTGGTTGTTAGTGTTTGCTATCTTACAGACGTTTTTTGATTTGTGCAAGCTTTTATTTGTTCTGTTGCAGAATTGCCGCTTTCGCTTCTCGGAAGGCCCGGTACATTGCTAGCCGCTGGACCTGTTCTGCTGCGTAATCGCGTGGAGTGTAGGGACGGGGCATTATGCGGCCTCCGGGGAGCGTGCGCGCCACACGCTCACGCCTGCCTGAGCGTTCAAGTCGTCGTGGGACTGGTTGTCGTTGAGCCAATCTTGTGCATTGGCCTTGTTGAGAGAGCGATATTGGACGTTGCTCTCATCCGAGGAAAGCGTAACGGTCCAATAGCCATTGACTTTGCGGGGAAGCAGTTTGTACATGATTGCCAGCACTGCGTTTACTGCGGGGTGATTAGCAACATTCATATATCACTTTCAGGTAGTTAGGTTTGGTATGCCTGCGCTGCTCTCCGCGCAGTAAGACAATTCTTACATACCTAGCTAACTACCTGCAAGCGATTTTTTAACTGCCCGTTGTTTTTATGCGGGGCCGGTGGCGAGCCCTGCGGCTTTTAATGCGGCGTCCCTCTGTGCCGGGGAGAGTTGCTTAAAGGCGGTCAGCGCTGCATCGGGTTCAGCCGGGGGACTGCCTGCTGCTTTCTTCTGGAACTTGCCGCCAGCCCCACGCGGAACCCCGTTTTTACCAGAGGGGCTGGATGCCTCGGGGGTCTGTTGCTGCTGTTGCTGGCCTTGCGGGAAGTCTTGTTTAAGTGCTCCCAGCGGGGCTACAGCTTCGGCAAGCATTTGCTGCCGCTTCTGGAGTTCTTCTTGCGCCTCACGCTCACAGGCAGCTTGATACTGTGCCGTCAGGATGGTGTAGGTACGTTGCGCCGCATCGTGATCGCTGGTGGCCTGTTGCAGCTTTTGCGAGAATTCAGCCACCTGCGCCGACAACATAGCAACCTTGGCGCTTTCTTCCTTGATCTTGCCAAGGATAACATCGCTGGGATCGGTGGTGGTAGGAACCTCAACAGCCGGGCTTGCTGCCGGGGCCGGAACGTCCTGACTGCTTTGTTGCTGCTGGGCCTTAGCCGGAACCGGGACGGGGCCGGTGTTGGTAATAGCCAAACGCTCAGGACGAGTGCGAGGGGTACGCGGAAGGCGTTGACGCACAACCACGCTTTTATCTCCTGTTTGCTTTGCAAAGCGTTTTGCTAACACATCCTCGTCAGCTTTCGCCAGCGGGGCCGTGCGCTGGTATTCGTGAAGTGGCACGAATTTGGTTTCGTTGCCGTCCCACACTTGGATTTGCCCGTTACCCATCGAATGAGCAATGAAGACAACCGGCTTGTTGAGATTGTAGTCATAGCGGCACAGAATTTCTGTGGGGCCAACGTAAGCGGTGGTTTGCATGTTTATCTCTCCTTGGTTTTAGCCCTAGTTGGGCAGGTTGTCGAATACGACAGGATGCATAGTAGTACCGGCGTCTGTAACAGTCAAGGGTTGTTCACTAAAAAGTTTGACAAAAAGCGGGTTTTCTGACTTAAACAGGTTAGGTATTTGGAATCAATGGGTTAGCTCCCACTTGGAGGCTGTAGGACTGTGCCTAGTCTTTGTCGGAATGGTCCTACTGTTAAATTTAACAGGCTCTTATGTGGGCATTGTTGCGTATTTTCCACCGTTCAAAATAGTTCTTGACCCGTCTAGAGTTTTGACGGATAATCGTCTCACTGGCTAAGCGTCAGCGGCAAGAGCCTACGAAACAGGCGATCAGCCGCATCCTCTAAGAGTCCAGAGAACGCCGTCCTATGGCGAAACGCTTTTCGTGTTGCAAACTCCCCACACTAGCGAGCTACTATCTAACACTCGGAGTTGACATGTCCGGGTAAGCCCAGTATTATCCGTCTCATAGTGCCTGCGCGCTAGCGGGGTTCTATTGTCCAACGCTTTTCTCGTTCCGCATTGCGGAATGTCAACACGCTTCCTAGCTGGCGTTCTGCCTAGCTACCGGGTTTCGTGTCTTTTCAGCAACTTTGTTGTTTTTACGCAACTTTTCTCGCGTGCGTACCCGCATGTGCGGGTGCGTGCGTGCGCGTATAAGAAGAAGCGAAAATTTTCGGTACATTTTCCAGAAAATTCTAAAATTTCAAATTCAAAATCCACTCGCCGGAAATTTCAAATTTTGTTCCTAGCTACCTACCACGCTACGTTTTTACAACGCAAAAAAATTCTTGACAAGTAGTTTGCTAGTTAGTATAGTAGCGACTAATCAACCACACAAAGAAGGAGACTAACATGACCGACAACCAAATCATCATCGCTATTCTTGAAAACGCAATCGCCCGCCTGTGGGACGGGGTAAGCGTACGTGCCGATGCATACCAGAATAGTCCTGAGTACATGTGCCATGCCGTAGAATTCGCCATCGTGGAGGTCGTGTACGGCAAGCGTGGCACTCCGATCTATATTGGAGATCACCCGTTGGGGCGAGAATTGGAAGCAAAAATTCGTGCAAAGATTCCGGGCTCTGCTACCGCAAAAGGCTATTGCATTGCTCGTGGTATTTACGAGCGTGAAAAGATTCAGGCTTTCCGCAAGCAAACGCTGGAAGCCATCTTGGCGAAGTATAAGGCTACTGGGGTAGAGGTTGTCAAACCTTCGGAGCTTGCACGTAAGGCCCTTGCTTACCTCGGCAAAAATGAGTACGAAGTTATGCACGCATGGTGCAAGTCTGAATACGCTTGTTCCGCCGTGCGCTGGGCCGCGCAGCACCATGAGAGCCACGGCCGCACAGGTGTTAGCGAAGCTGCCAACGTGGTAAAGGCAAAAATCGCACAGGTGCTTGGTATTGAACTTGACGATTTGGGTGGTGCTACGTTGAGACAAGTTCTTATCCGCTTGCTTGGCGAAGATTTCGTTGAGGCTAAAGGAATGACTTGGATGCAGCAGCTCCGGGTGGAAATGCTGGAGCGTATTGCAAACGAACTGGAAGGGGAGGGTAAATAATGGCTACTAACACACAACTTATCGAAGTGCTGGAACTGGCACGGGATGAATTTCTGTGGAAAGGGACCAAGGCAACTTGGGGCCGATGGAACTTCTCGTTACCTTCGAATAAGGAGCGCTGCGTTTGTTACGCAATTGGAAAAGCAGCTTCTCGGCTTGGTATCATGGATGCACGCTATCGCTTGGGTAATCTGGTAGCAAAGCACATTAGGGGCTTCCCTACGATGGAGGCATTCTTAAGTATTAAATTTACCTCCAAGGAGGTTCATCGCACCCCAACCAGTGTCATCCAAACCTACCGCGTGGCGATGATTAACAACATGATTGCTATTTTGAAGAAAAGGAGCCGTGGGAAATCCCAAGCTTGACAACGAACCGTCGTTCTGATACACTACCAACTTTAAGGAGTTAGTTAGTGAGCGTTTTAAATAGGTTGTATTACGACGAGACGAGCAAAAGCGGCTTGCGTTGGGCTGTCGAAGTAAGAGCAGGAAAAGACGGGCGTGTGCTATTGCACAGTGTTGGGGACGAGGCTGGCAGCCTTGACACTTACGGCTACTACAGGGGTAAGTGCGGGGATGAAAACTGGAAGGCCCACAGAGTAGTATGGGAGCTACACAACGGGACGATCCCAAGAGGGGCTTCTATCGACCATATCAACGGAATTCGGTATGATAATAGGCTCGCAAATTTGCGTCTCGCCACTCCCAAGATCAATGCACAGAATGCTTCAAAAACACCAAGAAATAAATCAGGTATAACAGGTGTAACCCAGACCTATCAAATCAATAGGTTTGGTAAGAAGTACGACTACTGGTCTGCGTACTGGGTAGAGAATGGAAAGCTTAAACATAAAGCTTTTTCTTTTATCAGGTACGGGGAGCAGGAAGCTAAGAGGCTGGCCACAGAGTACCGTAAGGCTAGGATTGAACAATTAAACGCTGCCGGTGCTAACTACACTGGGCGGCACGGAAAGTGAGGTAACATGTATGTTAAAACCACATCTGGCGTGCGACGCTGACCTGAGCAAGATTAGCTACCCTGTAATGGGATTTCCGAAGATTGACGGAGTTCGGGGAATTCACATTACAGGGTCTATGACGGGGCGTAGTCTTAAACCGCACGAGAATAAATTCATAACATCTAAATACTCTCTGGACATCTGCACAGGGTTTGATGGAGAGCTTACCGCAGGAGGTCTTACCTCACAATCTCTGTGCCGGGACACCACTTCCGCACTTAACACAAGGGCAGGTGAACCTAACGTTAGCTGGAACTTGTTTGACTGGCTACACCCAAGTGTTGTTCACAAACCCTACAAGGAAAGGTACGAGGCCCTTTGGGACTACTACTACGCCAACCAAGCTAAGATGGACGCCATAAGTGTTAGTGTTATCCCTTACACAATGCTCAATTCAGCTATGGAAGTGGAAGCCTTCTACGAGAAGTGCCTAGAGGAAGGTTACGAGGGAGTGGTTCTACGCGATCCTGACGGTATGCACAAAAGCGGTCGAGCAACTGTGAAAGCAGGGGCTTATCTGCGTATCAAACCACAATCGGATAAAGAAGCTGTAGTGTTGCGGTTGGTTGAAGCAATGGAAAACCAGAATGAGGCCAAGATTAATGAGCTAGGCCATACTGAGCGTAGCAGCCACAAAGAGAACAAAGTAGGCAAGGCGATGGTAGGTATGCTGGTATGCAAGGACTTAACTTCCGGCATGGAAATCGACGTTGGAGCGGGAAAGATGACTCACGAAGAACGAACACACTACTTCAATAACCCTGCTGAAATTGTGGGCAAGTTCATTAAGTACCGTTCTATGGACGTAGGTGTAAAAGATAAGCCACGTTTCGCTAGGTTTATTTGCATTCGGGCTGAGAGCGATATGAGCGAGTAAAGAAGCTTGGAAAGAAGCTAGCAAGTTAAGCTTGACAAACCGGGGAGGGCTGGGTTATGATTCAGTCCTCGCAACAATCTAAGGAGAAAACAAATGCAAAAGTTTAAAGCAGGCCAGAAGGTTCGTGTTAAAGAGGCAGGTAGCGTGCACCATTATTTGAAAAACGGTAGCGAGGCGACTATCGTTGACTACCATTCCAAGTACAACTCCGTTGACCGTTACCGGGTAGATGGCGTTGACTGTCGCGGCGATGAAATCCACCAAATCCTCGGGGAGGATCAAATTGAATTGCTGATTGACTTCACCAAGCCCGTGTTCACTGCCGAAGGTACGCCAGTGCAGATTGTCACTACCAACGGGCGTGATGAGAAATATCCCGTACTGGGCTACGAAGGCAATGCAAAAACCCTGTCCAAGTTTTCGCTGGACGGCAAGAACAAAAACCGTGTCGCTCGTCGCCACTTGACCGATACTCAGGTAGCAGGAGCGCCTGTAAAGGAGGTTTTTGTTTTTGTTAACCTTTTCGACATCGGCCTCCTGCCGAATGGGCCGCGTCACAACGTCAAACACGGCGGCGCTATCGGTAACGGTCGTTTCAATAGCGTGAAAGAGGCTGATGCCGACTACGAGTACAAGAGCCGTGTTGGCCGCATCCCGAGGCGAGTTGGTGTTGCCAAGGTAACCGTCGTCAAGGGCCGTATGCCCAAGAGCATCGCTTAATTAGACAGGAGGACTGGAAAATGACTAAAGTGTATAGCAACGACAAATCTGGCAAGCTGTTCGACGCACTCAAGGCCGAATTCAACATTGCAAGTGATCGCAAGCTTGCAGAAGTGCTGGGTGTTAAGCCACCTGTCATCAGCAAAATCCGCTGCGGTAAGCTGCCCGTTGGAGCTACGCTGATTTTGCGTGCTCACGAAGAAATGGGCATCGAAGTTACGCGTATCCGTGAACTTATTGCTGCTTAACAAACTACTCACAAGGAGAACAACATGACTCAATTTAAAAAAGGTGACAAGGTAGAGGTTGATGGCTTCAAAGTCGGTGACAAAGTGAAAGTGGTTTACGGTGGTGCTGGTATCTCGGCAAAAGATATCGGCAAGATTACTACCGTCATCGCTGTCCACCCGGAAGCTGGCTACTACGCCAAGCTCGTGGTAGACGGTGAAGGCTTCGACTACTCCTCCTACACAAACAAGCGTGCAATCGTGTGCGCTACCAAGTCGGTAGAGAAAGTGGTTGATGCGGTTGACTTCACCAGACCTGTTGAAACCCGAGACGGTAAGCCAGTTACCATCGTCACGACAACTGGCCGTGGTGATTACTCAGTGCTAGCCTACATTGGCAACAAGACTAGCCCCGATATCTTTACCAGCGAAGGCAAGTATTACGCAGCTGGTGCAAAGAGCAACTTCGATCTTCGCAACGTGGAGCCGAAGCCTGTCACTGATGTTGTGTATGCTAACGTGTACAAGAACGAGGACGGCACGTTGCGTGCTGGGACTTCCTTCCCAACGCCAGAAAAGGCCGAGGCCGGGCGCTGCCAAACCCATGTTGGCATGGTGAAGATTACGCTGGTGGAAGGTGAATACGTCTCCGAGGAAGCGTAATTGATGCGTTGGCTGCTACTACTGCTGGCCTTAGTTACGGTTCCGTTGAAGGTTCCTCCTGCTGTGCCGGAGCCAAAGGCCCCGGCTTACAGCGAGGATGATGTCTGTATGGCATGGGCCATCCACGATGAGGCGCGGGGAGAGCCGAAGCAGGGCCAGAAAGCCGTGTACGATGTCATCAAACATCGTATGAAGGCTCGTAACATGACGGCTTGTGAAGTAGTTAAGCAGCCAAGCCAGTTTTCGGGGTACAAGCGTGGCATGAAGTTGGTAACAGATGAAGCCATGTTGCAAAGGCTAGACGAGGTAAGTAAAATGCGCCCGGTTGTGCCAAACGCTGACTACTTCCATGCCAAGCATGTGCAGCCTTACTGGGCTAGCAAGATGAAAAAAGTTTTAACTGTAGGAAAACACGTATTCTATACGTTCCACAAACCAAAGAATAAGGAGAAAGTAAAATGACGCCAGCACAGAAAGCCGGTTTTGTTGTAGGGCAGCAATACGTAATTACAGGTGGGTACAAGGATGACCACGGTTTCCCGATTGGCACTACCGTAACCTTTACCAGCGATGACGGCAGTGATTGTCCACGATTCGAGGGTCCGAACGATGGAGGCGACGGATATGAGTATCCACGTCTCTGCCACGTTGGCAAGCTGCCCGGTAGCAGCAACGTGCTATTCGAGTACAAGGAAATTGTTAAGGAAGTTACCATTGTTCACGCTGGCCGGGTTCTTACGCCGGAAGAGAAGGTAGCAATTCAGAAAATTATTGATGAGGGGTGAAATAATGGAGCATCCAGACCTTGGGCAGTATGCTCTAAAAATCATCCCCTCTGGTAGCCGTACTACTTGCAACCCGGCTCCTACCGACACCGACGAAGATTTTGTTGTGCTTATTAAGAGCACTCACGGGGCTTTTGACTTCATCGAGCACATGGAGGGCAAAGGTTATACCACGGATGGGGATGAGAGCTATGATATCATGGTTGACCTCGAAGAGGATGCAGGCTGGGCCAGCTTTAAGAAAGGCACAACCAACTACATCGTAACGATGGACGAAGACCTTTTCGGCAAGTGGGTGCTAGCTACCAACATTGCTAAGCGTCTGAACCTACTTAAGAAAGAAGACCGGGTTAAGCTGTTCCAGTACGTGTTGTACGAGGCGAAGGTATCTGTGGAAGATGGGGGAGTAGTATGACGGTATGGACGGAGTTATTTGAATACACACCAACATCTCCGTCCTTCCTTCGCAATAAAATCAATAGGCCCCCAAAGGCTGTAGCTGGCAGTTGTGCGGGTTACCAAAGGGAAGACGGATATTGGTTGGTAGGCCATGAAAACAGTAATGTCCTAGTACACCGCATAGTCTACGAGATATTTAATGGGCCAATACCTGATGGAATGCAGGTGGATCATTTGGACGGAAACCCAAGTAACAACTGCAAAGAAAATCTGCGGCTAGTCCCTGCCAAGGTTAACCAGCGGAATATGCGGCTCAGCAAGGCTAACACCTCCGGGCTTACGGGGGTGGCCCGGATTGTGGTGAAAGGCAGGAAGAGGGAGTTTGTCTACTGGGTGGCTCATTGGAAGATGTTGGAGGGGAAGGCCCAGCACGCCAACTATTCTGTATCGAAGTTAGGCGAGGATGAGGCAAAAAGGTTGGCAGTAGAGAGACGGAAGTTAGAGATAGAGAATTTGAACAGGGGTGGCGCAGGCTACTCGGAAAGGCACGGAAAATGTTGAAAGCAAAACTAATCGCGGTAACTCAACCAGTCGTAGAAGGGATTAACGACGCAGGAGAGCTTATTGCGTACTGCGCTAGGGTATCCAATCCTAGCAACCAAATGAACACAGCTACTGCTGACAAGCTGCTTAGCTACCTAAAACGACATAAGCACTGGAGTCCATTCGAGATGGCAAATTGTGTTGTGGAGCTTGAGGCTCCGCGAGACATTGCACGCCAAGTGCTCCGTCATGCAAGCTTTCGATTCCAAGAGTTTAGCCAACGTTATGCTGACGTTACTCAGCTTGAAAAGGCGTTCTGCTTGCGAGATTTGCGAATGCAGGATATTAAGAACCGCCAGAATAGCCTAGCCACGGAGGACGAGTCCCTGTCAAACTGGTGGGTAGGTGTCCAAAACGAGGTTCTTGATTTGGTCAAAGCTCGCTACAGCGAAGCCCTTGATAAAGGGATTGCCAAGGAGGTAGCTAGGGTACTACTACCGGAAGGGCTAACTATGAGTCGTATGTACGTGAACGGTACAATCCGATCATGGATTCACTACCTTGAAGTCCGTATGGAGGAAGGTGTGACACAGGCTGAGCACGTAGCACTAGCGAGGCTTATTGCAGAGCAGATCAACGCCATTTTCCAAGTAGTGGCAGACAAGTAATAACCGAACGGAAGCATAGCTTCCGTTCTTGTTTTAAGAGGGTTAAATGTCTTACGAAAAAGGATACAAAGCAGTGAAAGAAGAATACACTCCAAAGGAGACAGTTAAAGAAGTTGAGAAGTACCCGTTCAGGGACATTCCCCAGCGTGGGATTACAAAGGAAACATGCCAAAAGTTCGGTGTTCGTGTAGCCCTTAGCGAAGCAGATGGGCAGACTATCGAGGCTGTCTACTTCCCATCCTACAATCAGAAAGGCAAAATCACTGGCTACAAGAAACAAGATTTAACAAAGGATAAAGCAGAGCGGTATCATTGGTCAACAGTTGGTAGTGTTGTCATTACCAATAAACTGTTCGGTCAAGAGCAGGCTGAGAAGGTTAATCGCAAACGGGCTGTACTCACTGCCACCGAGGGCGAATGGGATGCTCTTAGCTCCTATCAGGCTGTGGTGGATAGCGTCAAAGGAACCAAGTTCGAAGGCATGGAGCCGTTTGTTGTCAGCATTCCTATGGGAACCGCTAACGCTGTAGAATCCATTCTTCATAACGAGGGGTTTGTACAGTCTTTCGACTCGCTGAACATCTTCTTTGATGACGACTACTGCACCCCGGCTGAGAAGCAGAAGAACATCATGCGGGGCCACGAGGCACGGGAAGCCGTTGCTAACGCTCTGGTGGGTTCGTCGCTCACGTTGTTCGTAACGACGACCCCTGACGGCCACAAAGACGCCTCAGATATGATGCAAGCAGGCCAAGCGGGTGAGCTAGCTAAGCTGGTGCAGTTTGGCAAGCGTCCCTACTCGGCTGAGAAGATTATGAAGGCGAGCGAAATCAGCTTCGAGGAGTTGATTGCGGTCCCGGAGGAAGGTGTTGTAGTCCCAAGCTTTCCGAAGCTGATGGCTAAAATTAAGTCCTTCCGAAAACGTGAGCTTGTCCTGTTGTGCAGCGGCTCTGGAACAGGCAAAACTAGCATTACTTCGATCTTTGCAGCCGATATGATTAAAGCAAAGAAGAAGGTCGGGCTGATTTTTCTAGAAGAAACTAAGGTGCAAACTTTGCAGCGTATGGTGGCTCATAAGCTAAAAGTAAATTACACTAAGTTCAAAGCTAACCCACTATCTACGGCCAGTAAGGAGGATATCAAAGCGGCCTACGACGAGATTGTGAATGAGGGCTTGGCCGTGTTTCTAGACCACTTCGGCAATTTGCCGGTGTCAGAGTTTATGAGCAAGATTAAGCATATGCACTTGGTAGAGAAGTGCGACTACATCATTGTGGACCACCTTACGCTAATCGCATCGGGGTCTGGAACAGACGTAGACGAGCGGAAGATTCTCGACCATACAATGACTGAGCTTGCCGCGTTCTGTGCATCTAATGACGTAGGCATCATCGCTATTAGCCATATTAACCGGAGTGCCTTCGGGGATAATAAGCCGCCCAAGGATGCAGACGAAAACGCCTACTGGACAAAGGTAGACAAGAGCCATATGCGCGGTTCTGCTGCATTGGAACAACTTTCGTGGACGATCCTCGGATTGGAAAACGAAATTATGCCAGATAGGAGCCGTGGCCGGGTAAGGATCGTAGTTTTGAAGAATCGTACTCACTCTTGGCTAGGTGTTTGTGATACTTTTATGCTAAACCCGGATACGTGGGAGGTTCAACTGATGGAAGATAGCCAAGAAGGTTACTAGCATGTGGGAGAACTAAATGCTCAGGGCGCAGGCTACACCGACTCACACGGAGAATAATGCTTGACAAGAGGCAGCTTTCCATGTAAGCTGCCTCCCTTACAAACTAACAAGGAGAATTAAATGGAAAGTTTTAAAACCAACCACCTCACTGATAAGTTCAAGCGCACCTTCATCAACGTTGCTAACGTGGATGAATTCAAGCGTGCGCAAGAACTAATGTTCAAGATGGGGTTCCAGTGGATTAGCGGCGGGCGTACCGTGCGGGACGGGTATAACACGCGATACGTATATGTCGATAAAGACAACCGCATGATGCAGTCTACTGAATTCTGCAACACTGGCCGAGTCATGGACTTCCGCGAAATTACCATGTTCGATCTTAGCCAAGCTGCTGACGAAGTGAAGGCCATCCGTAAGGCTCGGAAAAAAGATAGCAAGCGCCGTAAGAAAGACACACGTATGCTAACCGAAGGCTGGATCAAGAACACGGGTACGAAGCCAGAGGGTAAGGTAGGTTCTGTTGTGCTCCGCTGCGGAGAAGTGCGTGGCCGTGGGGCTGCGGGCATTGACCCGGCTCATGACTATAGCATTCCATTCGGCTTCAACCCCGATATGACCGTGGAGTACTATAAGCTCGCAGAACAACCGAAGACGGTTAGCGTGCAAGAGATGGTGAAAGGCATTGTGGAAGATGCTGGCGGTAAGGAAGTAGTTACCACTGACGAAGACGGCTTCATCCTCTGGAGTGGTGGGGAGTGCCCGGTTGACAAGGATACCTTTGTTGAAATCAAGTTCCGCGATAGCCACAAGGTGTACCCGGTAAATGGTGCTGGCGTAATGCGATGGTATCACTTCGGTAGCCCCGGTGACATTGTGGCGTACCGTGTTTGCCATGTAGTGGCCAAACAGCCTGACGTTTTTGTTGAAGTGCCAGAAGTGGAACCCGACACCAACCCGAAGCGTCAGTATGGCCTGTCGGCTATTCCGCTGAACCTGTGGAGTCCGCTTGCTAGTGCCTACGGCGCTGTTTCGCTCTACAACGGTTCGCTGAAATACGGGCGTGGTAACTACCGTGCTACCAAGGTTGAGGCGTCTATCTACATCGCTGCTGCTTTGCGTCACTTGATGGCGTGGGCCGAGGGCGAAGAATTTGACCCGGCTGATGGTTGCCCGAATCTGGGTGGTGTGCTGGCTAACATTGCTATCCTGCTAGATGCCCGTGCATCAGGGACGCTTATTGACGATAGGCAAATCCCTAGCGGCTACCTGAAAGAGCGTGAAATGCTCAAGGAGATTGTGAAACAACTTCAAGTGGTCCACGCCGGTAAAGACCCACGGCACTACACGATTGCGGACGCCAAATGATTTACCTGCTAGCGTTCATTACTAGCTTCCTGAATATCGGCTTGCGGAGTTGGCAACAACTCAACGTTGTCCACCGCAAGTACGGCTGGATTCTGCCAACAAGCATGTGCATGGCTGCATGCGAAGCAGCAATCCTGTTGAACGTTGTTCATAGCGGCTGGGGCTGGATAGTGTTAGCGGTCGGCTTGGGTGGTGGGTTGGGTAGTATTTGCTCTACCTACCTGCATAGCAAACTTATAGACAAGGAGAAACAAACATGCAAGGAATGAAGATTCGCATTAAGGACGCAGCACACTCGGAAGCGGTACAGAAGGCATTGTTCGCAGCGGGTTATAATTGGCAGGTCGGCGGCAGTACGATCCAAAATACTAACTCTAGATTCCTTTTCGCTGGCACACAGCTTAGCAACAGTGTCACTAAGGAGGACGCCGATGAATACTTTTTCAACCATCATGCCAGCCCTGAATATAAGCTGCTTGACGGGCAATTCTTCGTCCCTTACGACACACCGGAAGTTGCTAAGCCCCCGCTGGGCCTTCGCCCTGTGGCAGAAGTGGTTAATGCCCGTAAAAAGGAAATTCTTGACGCCATCACTCGCTACCACGCTGCGGGGCTTGATATTCCTAGCGACTGGCTGCGTGAGTTGCAAAGCTACGAGCGTTTTAACCGCAGCTTTTAACTAGCTACTTAGCTATTGACAGGCCCGTTGTACTTCGGTACAATGGGTCTTTCTTATTTATAACCAATCCCAAGGAAGAACATGACCGAACGCACCCCAACAGAACAACAAAATACCGCGATTGCTATGGCTGTAGCCGAGGCTTGTCTTAAGATGGAAGCCGGGGCTGGCTGTGGCAAGACCTCTACGCTTGAGATGGTGGCTAAGGCCATTAAGGAGCCTTCCCTGTACGTCGCTTTCAATAAGGTGACGGCAGAGGAAGCAGAACAGCGTTTTCCTAGCCACGTTACGGCTAAAACAACGCACAGCTTAGCCTACCGCTCCATCGGCCACACGCTGATGCACAAGCTGTCACGCCCGAAAGGGGCCTACAAGAACGTTGCCGGTACGGGTAGTGAAATTGCGTGGTACTACCATATTGAGGGAGTTGAGGACGTAGTTTCTGAAGCTGCTATTGGTGCTTTTGTCAAGCAAACCGTGGAGCGTTTCGAGCAATCCGCTGACAATGAACTGTCTGCCAAACACGTACCGCGTAAGGATATGGAAAAGATTCTCATGCTGGAGCCGTGGCTTGCAGCAGCCGTGCTGAAATACGCTAAACGGTTGTGGAAAGACCGCACTGATCTTGCTAGCCCTGTTCTTGCTACGCACGATACCTACCTAAAACTGTACCAACTGAGCAAGCCTGTGCTGCCGTACAAAGTGGTTTATGCCGACGAGTTCCAAGATACAACGCCCTGTGTTCTGGATATCATCATGAACCAGCAGAGCCACGCCAAGATTGTGATGGTGGGTGACCGTCGCCAAGCTATTTACGGCTGGCGTGGTGCTATCAACGCCATGCAATCGGTGCAATGCGCTACGGCCCCACTATCGGTGTCGTTCCGCTACGGCCAAGGCATCGCTGACGTTGCTACGCACGTTCTCAAGGGAGATATGAAGCTCACTGGCACGAGTGCTGAAACGCTCGTCGGATTCAACGTTGTGGACCGTACCAAGCCACATGCGTTCCTGTTCCGTTCGAACTCGGCCCTGCTGGCTGCGGCTGTGGAGGCTATTGACAAGGGCGAGAAGGTAGCGGTTGAGATTGACGTTAAGGACTTCGTAGCCGTGCTTAAATCGGCTCAAGCCCTGTTTGATGCGTTTAAGGCCCCTACCAAGCCAGAAGCCAAGGCGTTTATGAAGCAGGTTAAGCATGAACGAATCCTGCCGTACGCCAACTGGAAACGCTTCAAGGAAGAGGCGGAAGAGGTGGGCGGGGAAATGAAGCGTCTGGAAGGCATCGTAGAGGGCGGGCTTACCGGCCATTACATCGACGTTCTGGAAGGCTACAAAGCCCCGGAAAACCCGGTTGCTACCTACACCACGGCTCACAAGTCCAAGGGCCGAGAGTGGGAGCAAGTGATTTTGGCTGATGATTTCCCAAGCCACTACAAGAAGGACGGTGAATACTGCGGCCTGAGTGAAGCAGAAGAGAATCTTTTGTACGTGGCTGTTACGCGTGCTAAGCGTGTGCTGGAGATTAACGGCCCAGTGCAGGAAGCCTTGGAGTTGGCTAAGCACGGCTACACGGTTCCGGGGAGTGAGGCTGAGTATTGGCGGATTCGTAAGGAATATGACGCTGGCGCGCACTACGATGAGGGCGAAGAGGACGAGCCGGAAGAGCGAGACTGCAAGCTAGCTCACTACAAACTGTACGGCAGCGATGCACCCTACTTGATGCCCGACATTGACAGGCACTTTCGCCGGGAACAGCGGGAAGTGAACAGGATTATTTTTGGAGACGATTAAGGGCATAATGGTGTGCCTTGACAAGTGGTAACGAGTGTGCTATACTCCAAATTATTTTAGGAGATAATATGCTAGTAAAGCAGATAGGAATAGAAAAACCAACAACACACCCGCTATACGCAACATGGAGGATGATGAATTACCGCTGCTACTCAAAGAACCATCAAAGTTACAACAGATACGGTGGGCGGGGCATCTCTGTTTGCGAGGAATGGCGTTGGGATAATCCAAGGGGCCTGTTAAATTTTCTCGGTGCAGTCGGAGAGAGACCAGATGGGCTTACATTAGACCGTAAGGATGTTGACGGAAACTACGAGCCAAGCAATTGCCGTTGGGCTACTAAGAAAGTTCAACAAAACAACCGGCGCACGGAAAAAGATACCGAGTCAGGCAGACTCGGTGTAGTCCATTACAAAGGGAAATGGAAGGCCCAAATCTACGTAAACGAAACTACACTCTGCCTCGGAGTATTCAAGTGTGTTGATGATGCAATAGAGTTGCGGAAGCGGGCAGAAGAGATTAAGGCTACGCTAGGCGACCAAGCTGTTGTAGATTATGTGAAAGCTAACAAAGGGGCCACACCAAAAGGGAGAAGACAGTACAGCCGTAAAACGTCAAATTTTTACGGGGTATCGTGGGACAAGGCACGTTCAAAGTGGAGAGCTACACTTACTGAGGTAGTGGCTGGAAAACACAAACAGGTAGCTCTTGGCAGGTTTGACACGGAAGAAGCTGCGAATGAGGCTGTCATTAGCTATCTAAAGGAGAAAACAAGTGACTAGGTACGTTTGGGATATTGAATCGCGCGGGCTTCTCGACTCGCAACGGGTAGACTACAATGCTTCTCCATACACGTTGAAGGATAGCAGATTTATTCACTGCGTTGGTTTTAAAAACAAGGAAACCAAAGAGAAGACGGTATTTCTAGCAGATGACATTTACAACGGAAGAGTAAAAGAGTTCATCCTTGACACAGCGACAGAGCTAATCGCCCACAACTCAATCAACTTTGACCATCTTGCAATGAAAGCTGCTATCGGGCTGGATTACGAGATTGGTTACGGTGGTGCGCCTGATTTGGTAGGCGGTAAGCCTATCATCATTACCGACACGCTGGTGATGTCGAAGACGCTTAACCCTGACCGTCCACAGCACAGTATAGACTACTTCGGCGGCATTCTTGGGCTGGAAAAAATCAACTGGCGCGCCAAAGCTGTAGAACTTGGGTTGTGTACTCACGACGCTCCTAAAGGGGCGGAGTTCTTGGTGTTTCACCCCGAAATGGCTGTGTACATGGAACGTGACTTGGATGTTACTGACCGTGTTCACGACTTCCTTATCCGGGAATGGGGCGACTGGGACTGGGACGATGCTTACAACCTTGAGAAGCTTGTCAAAGAGCTTATCACGAGGCAGGAACATCGCGGGTTCTGGTTCAACCGGGACAAGGCTGTAGAGCATGTCAAGGTGCTAGACGAAAAAATGGAAGCCCTACGGCAAATTGTCGAGCCGTTGATTCCTCCTAAGCCTCTTACCAAGACGGCAATGAAGGACTACACGCCCCCGGCTAAGCAGTTTAAGAAGGACGGCACTCCTACAGCCCACGCCATCAATTTTATTGAGAAGCACGGCGGCAAGCTGGAAGAGGTTGACGGAGTTTACAAGGCCGAGTTGTACGGGACAATGCACACACTACCACTGCCAGAGGGTCCAATCTTCACACACATGCCTGCGACGATTAAGGACACAACCCACATCAAGGGCTGGCTCGTGGAGATGGGCTGGAATCCGACCCAGTATAAGGAGCGTGACTTAACAGTAGACAGCAAGAAAAAGAAGCTGCTTAAGGAGAAGTTTGACGCTGCCGTAGACAAGTGGGTTGACCAAACGTTTGACGGTCCTTTCAAGGACGACCGGATGCAGGAGCTTTCGGAAGTGAGGGGCTTGGGTATCACGATCTACCACGACCGAGAGATGGTGAGGGCTAAGCTTAAAGAGCACGACCACATGAAGCGGCCTCTTAAGGTTTATACGAATCCCACGTTGACCATCGGGCAGGAGAAAGAGATTGACCCGGCCCTGTTGTCAGAGGCTATGAAAGCGAAGTTTGCTTACGCTAAGGAGGTCAGTGAATACCTGACGTACAGCCATCGCCGTAACAGTATTCTCGGGGGTAACGTGGACCCGGACGACGATGAAGAGGAAATGGAGAAGGGCTGGCTCTCGGTTGATCGTATCAACATTGACCATCGAATTCCTACTCCCGCTGATACCTGCGGGGCTGCTACAAGCCGTTTTAAGCATCGCTTGGTTGCTAACATCCCACGCGTTACTTCCCTCTTTGGCACGGAGATGAGGGAGCTATTCGGCGTTGACGTTGAGGCGGGGTTTTACCAACTAGGTTATGACTTTGCTAGCCTAGAAGCGATGATCGAGTCACACTACGCTTGGAGGTATGACGATGAAGAAAAGTCCTATTGCAAATCGCTGACCGCTGCTAAGCCAAATGACATTCATACGGTTACAGCTAAAAAGATTGCAGATGTTATCGGACAGGCTTTCAGTCGAACAGCCGCTAAGCCAGTTAAATACGCTTGCGCTTACGGTGCTCAACCTGCAAGGGTTGCTAAGACCGTTGGTTGTGATTTAGCCACAGGTAAATTGATTCACGAGGCGTACTGGGAAGCTGCTAAGCCTCTTAAAATGTTGGCAGAACGCCTTAAGAAGTACTGGGAGACAACCGGGGGTAAGAAGTTCATTCTCGGCATTGACGGGAGAAAAATTCCAACCCGATCGGCTTCTGCCCTAATCAACAGCTTGTTCCAGTCAGCGGGGGTTATCTGCGCAAAACGGGCTATGGTTATCCATGAAAGAAAGCTACGACAGGCAGGAATGACAGTAGATTTCTGGAAAGATGATTGGAAGAACAAAGTCTTTGTTCAGCAACTAGTAGCCTACCACGACGAGGCTAACCTAGAGGTACATAAATCTCTTATTCAGTGGAAGACGTTTCAAACGGAGGAAGCGGCTAAGGCGTTTAAAGCTGAGAATCCTAGGTGGTCTGAGGTTGGGCATACGGCCAAGGGCTACTACATGGGCTACTGCCTAGCTGGAGAACTGACGAGTGAAGCCGTTAGGGAGTCAGGCGAGTATTACAAGCTCAACGTTACTTTGCTAGCAGACTATATGTTAGGTAGGAACTGGGCTGAGACTCACTAACAACCTAGCTGTTGACAAGTGTGGACATTCGGTGTACAATACCAACTTTAAGGAGATTGTATGCCGAAGCCGCTAGATACTTCGCATATTAAGTGGACCGATTACTTTGTATACGACGAAACAAGCCCAACATTCCTCCGTTGGGCGATTGACGTTTACAACTCAAAAAACATCTTGACCCACATTAGAAAGGGCGATGTTGCCGGTAAGAAGAACGGGGAGAGGTCAACCGTGCTCTTGGCAGGTAAGCGTTACAAAGTACACCGTATTATTTGGGAGATGCACAACGGCCCTATCCCGGAGGGATTTGTAGTAGACCACTTGGACGGTAATTATCTGAACAATAGCGTAGGTAACCTGCGAGCGGTGCCTAATGCAATAAACACTAGGAACGCTGCAAAACGGAGGGATAACATTTCTGGCGTTACTGGCGTGTCAAGGGGCACTAACGGGAGGGGTACGGAGTACTGGGTAGCTGTATGGTGCAGGACGGATGGCAGTAGAGGCCACAAGCGGTTTAATATCAAGCAACTGGGGGAATACGTAGCCTACCAGTCAGCGTGCGAGTATAGGAGTAAGATGTTGGGAGAACTTAATCAACAAGGTGCTGGTTACACAGCCACACATGGAGTCAGGTAATGGGCAAAGCATACGACGAAGCGGATAAAAGACCGCTAGCATGGCTGGGAACGTTTATGTACTACCATGCACTAGGTTTTGAAGTGGTGTGTGGTAGTACTTACATGAGGGCGAGGCATAAAGCGAGCGGGGCAATAGCTGGCTGGTCCACCCCGCGTGATGGTTCGTGGCATGTACCGCACTTATTAGCTAACAGCTTAAACGCCACCTACAGGTTTAAGCCTGAGCAATGGGCTAAGCGGGCTGAAAGGCAGAAGATTTACAGGAAAAGGCGAAGAAAGTAAAAACACTTGACAACAGTGAGCTAACAGGGTAAGCTGTTGTCTTCCTAACTAACAAAGGAGAAAAAATGAGTTTTAAAGAGATGAAATTTCGCGTGGATGGCACGGATCATTCGGTTCAAATCCAGAAAGCCCTGTTCGCTGCTGGTTATGAGTGGGATATGTGCTCTCCAGATAACGACCAAGGTGTGCATTACGACGATAGGCCCTTTCTGTACACGGAGAAAGACGGGGGAATCCTCTACGGCACTAGCGAGGAATTCTTTGCAGCAGATTGCTCCACTGAATGCGAATTGCGTAATGGGGTTATCGTGAAAGCGGGAGCAACCCGGCTCATCGAGCACGAAGGTATCAAGTACGAAGTCCCGGCGTGGGCTAACTACCTCACCCGTGACTGCAAAGAGCGTGACGTTTTCGCTTGGGAGGAAAAACCCGAGTGGAAAGGCGAACTGCTGGGCTATCAAGACAACAGCATGGCCAAGCGTTGCCGTGTCCTTCCCTACGTGGAGCCGAAACCCGAAGGTTATTTCTTTGTGGAGATTTAAGCCATGATGCTACTGTTTGTAATTCTGTTCCTCGGCTTTCTTGCAATGGCAAGTGTTTGTTTCGCGGACTGGGAGCCAAGCGGCGGTTTCGGATGGCTCATGGCGGCAGTTATGCTTGTTGCCTACGTTTTTAAGTAAAGGGGGTAAAGTGGGTCAAGCTAAACGCCGAGGCACTTTCGAGCAGCGTAAACAAGCTGCAATTGAGAACACCCCCAAGCCGCTTAACGAGGAAGATAAGCAGGAAATTAAGAAATATCTTGACAAGCTAAAGGAAATGGAGCACAGTAGCTCTCGTAAGCTGGTTAATACGTGGTGGGACCGTACAAAGCTCGGTGAACGGATTCTTACCAAGTCGGCCCGTTATGACGAGGAAGTTGTAAAAGCTTAACCGTACAAGGAGAACACATGAGGCTGTATAGGAAAAAGGAGGGGAGCAACGATCAGTGGCAACTCGCCCCGGATGAATGCATGGCCGACAAGCAAGAAGCGGGGTGGGAGTATAAATACTTCGCCAATGACGAGGCTGCTGCACGCGGCACCGGATTTAACTAACCAAAGGAGAACACATGAAAAAATTTATTGCAATGCTCGTAATGGCAGTGGCTTTCGCTGGTTGCACACGTATTGACACTGGCGAGGTTGGCCTTCGTGTTAACTGGGATAAAACCGTGGAGCAGAGCGAACGTGTAGCAGGCTCCGTTAACCAGACCATCGTAGGAGATATCCTTACGTTCCCGATTCGCGAGATTAACGCGGAGGTAAAAGACCTGCAACCGCAGACTTCGGAGAACGTAACTATGGCTGACTTTGACCTTACGGTGGTTTACAACCTTAATCCGTCGAGCGTGAGCGACCTTTATATCAACAAGTCTCGTTCCTTCCATGGAGTCAACGAAAAGGGCGAAACGCTGCTGATGCAGTCCTACGTTCAACTTGTTGCTAAAAACGCTGTCTACAAGGTAGTGCGCAAGTACGAAGCATTAAAGATGAACGACAACCGTGCAGCAATCGAAGCAGAAATTTTGGCAACGATCAAGGAAACGCTGGACGCTGAAAAGCTGGGTAGCTCCATCTTGGTTTCGCAAGTGTTGGTGAAGAACGCAGTACCGCCACGTTCCATTGCAGAATCGGCCAATAACCTTGTTCGTGCGCAGAACGAGCTTAAGCAAGCCGCTGTGGAAGTGCAGAAGGCAGAGCAGGAATCCAAACGAATCGCTGCTCTGAACGCTAACGCTGGTGCTATTAACTACATGCAGGCTCAGGCCCAAGTTAAGATCGCAGAAGGCATCGCCGCTGGTAAGGTGCAAACCGTGGTCATCCCTTACGACTTTAAGGGCATGGTGAACATCGGGAAGTAATAGCCGCGTTCAAAGTGAGATTAATTATGAGCATCCTATTTAAACTGGCTCTTACTCTGTTGCTGACCGGAGCGTTCTCAATGCAGGTCGGTATCATCGTGGACACGGCGTTGGACTACCGTAGCAACTGGCGCTATGTTGTTAATGCTGGAATGGCCTTGTTTGGACTCGGCGGTTTCCTAGCCCTAGCCGAATTTCTCAGCTTCGTATGGCGGCTGTGAGGCGAGTAAAAGCCACAAAGGCACAGAAGCGTAAAACTAGGAAAGCAAGCAAGGCCATCTACGAACAGATGCGCCTTGCTGCTACCGAGGTCGTAATGCGCAATCGTGGCATGGAATACCGTACTGGGGAACCTGTAGCTGTATTGATGGAGTTCCCCTTTTGGGTAAAGTTCACAAGGAACTTTCCTAAAGGCCATATCGTTGAGAAAACCCTGAACACCAACGTGCATAAGGTGAATGCAGTTAAGCTGCTAGACTGGTTGCACGCTAACGGCTACTCGCCGTACAACGCTTCCAAGCTCGTACAAGAGACGAAGCGGTTTGAGTACATTGATAAATCAATTGAACGAATGTTCACTAACTAAGGAGAAATCATGCAACCTAAATTTAAAGAGGGCCAGCTTGTTGTTGCTACTGATCGTGGTCTTTTGAAACAAGCTTGCATTAGCAAGCCCAGCAACCAAGACAACCTGATGCAGAAGCCATTCCCTTTTCTATTTGAACCCGACTCGGAAGGCACCGAAGAGTTCGTTGAGGGTGCAGCAAGGCACCCTGACGGCTGGGTTGTGCCTGTCAAGGGCCTTAAGCCTGTGGTGCACTATGACAAAACTCGGCCTGTTTACATCAAGCTCGGTAGCTTGGCGTCTGTTTACGCCCTTGACCATCCCCGCTTGGGTGAACAGGATGTCTATACTTCCACGGTGATCCGCTACGACGAAGCTACAGGCGTCTTTGAAACCCGTAACACTGTTTATTTCCCAAAGGAGGGTTGATGTTTCTTGCACTGTTTATTACTAGTGTGATTGTATGTAGCCTCGTGCTGCACTTTAACCGTGTGCCGTTCTCGACTCTCATGCTGCTTATTGTGCTTGCTATCAGTGCAATCCCGGTGCTTAATTGCCTCGTGATTGTCGTTGGGCTGGCCGAGTTGGGCGTTATGGCCTATAACCGTTTTAAGTATGGAGGCTTCTAATGGATATTTTAGTAATGTACCTACTGCTGTGCCTGATCCCGTTTGGGGTAATTCTGGCCGCAATCAAATGGTCGGATGATTTTGTTACGGTTGGAGATTTTCTCTCAGCGATCCTACTGAGCTTGATCCCATTCCTCAACTTGTACATTTGCCTTTGTGGGCTTTACGATCTCTTGCAGCGTAGGGGTATACGCCGTTTCTTTAGCCGGATTTTATTCTAAGCAGCTATTGACATAGCTAGCTAAGTAGTGTAAAATGCGGGGGCCTAACGCGTAAGCGTTAGGCCCCAGCGTAAGACCCCGAAGGTACGCCGAGGGGCTATGCATAATTAACTTGAAAAGGAAATTAGTAAATGAGCTTTAAACCAATGGGCCAGCGTGAAAGCACCAACAATACTGGCAGTGAGTACGTACAAAAAAACTTCCCTGAGCCGAAGCCCGGTATGCGCCGTGCTCGTGTCTCTACTATCATTGATCTGGGCGTTCAGGACCGCGAACCGGGCGATGACGGTAAGGAGAAAACTCCAAAGCAGCACGTAGCAATTTTCGCTGATCTGGTCAATGACGTAGTGGACTACGGCGGTGAAATCGGTAAGCAGCAATACCGTCTGATGTTGAACAACACGTTCAAGGGCAAGATGAAAGGAATTGGTTTCTTCCCAACTCCGCCGAAAGACCCGGATACTAAAGAGACGATCAAAGGCGTACCGTGGGCGTTGCACGATAACAGTGTGATTACCAAGCTGGCTAAGGCAATTGGTAAGCCGGATATCCAGCAACATATGGACATCTCTCAACTGCTGGGTGGTCAGTTCTTGGCTGATGTGGAAGTACGCAAGACCCCATCGGGCAAGACGGACGCAGAGGGTAACGAAATAGTCTACACCAACATTAACTACAAGGGCGCTTCTAAGCCTGCCCCGGTGTTCGTCACGGATGCAGACGGTAACGAGGTTGAAGAAATCCCGGTGTTTGCTCCCCTGAAAGCCGAGCCGAAGTGCATCACTTTCGAGAACGCTACCAAGGAAGACATCGGAATCATCCGCCCCGGTATTATCAAGGTGATTAAGCTTGCGCATAACTACGCAGGTAGCCAGATGCAAAAGGCTATTGAGGAATTCGAGGCAGAGCAAGGCAGTAAGCAGGCCCCGGTAGCAGAGCAAGTAGCACCCGCTAAAGCGGCTGCTCCTAAAGCTGCACCGAAGCAGAAGGCAACGCCAGTTGCTACCCCGGCTCCTACGCCTGCCCCGGCAGCGGATATGGACGATGACATTCCGTTTTAGTAATAAGACAACTAGGTAGCTAGGTAAGTAACAGCCCCTACGACTTTGCGGTTGTAGGGGCTTTTTCATTTAGGAGCTTTATGAGCACAACTTATACGCTCGTCTGTGATAAGCACAAAGTAAGGCACTGGGCAGGGCAGAACCGTTATTTTTATGATACCGCTGTGCAGTTCATGCTAGATCACCCGGAATGCGGGGTTAATTTTCACATTGACGGCACAGGTTGCGAGCGTGAGTGGGAAATTCTTAATTACAAGGAAGTAACGTATGAAACCAACAACACAAGGTAAATCCCTGTGCTTCGATTACGATTTTATTATCTTCAACGCTGTTAGCGTGGCAGAAGAACGCTTCATCACGGCTACCCACAAGCCTACCGGGCAGGTTATGAAGTTTGAAAACCGTACTGAGCTATGGGGCGACTGGAGGAAAAAAGAGGGTGGCTGGATCGGCTTTAAGAACAAGGTGTCGGGTAACGACTTCTACAAATGGGAAGACTTTGAGGTAGTGGACGGCCACAACCCACGCCCGTTCCGCATCCGTGGTAAGAAGATTGGAGAGGACGAGGAAGGTAACGACCTGTTCGCCCCGGATACGTTCATCTCGCCAGAGGAAGGTGCTAAGAAGATCATTGACGACACTATCATGGGCATCTGTGGCAAGCTGGGAACCACTAACTACTTCGGCTTCACTGGTGAAGGCGAGGTTTTTAGGCACAAGGTAGCTACCTTGCTACCATACAAAGGCAACAGGGAAGATATGCTCAAGCCGTTGCTGCTGGACGAGATGAAACGTTATGTTTGTGAGCGCCACAACGCCAAGATGATGCACGACATTGAGACCGACGATGCGTTCACTATGGCCGTTGTAGCAGGCTACAAAGCTTGGAAAGCAGGAGGTAAGCAAGACAAGGATGTTGTCATTGGAGTTGCGGTAGATAAGGACAGCAAGCAAAGCGAAGGCTGGCACTTTAACCCGGATAAGGAGGACAAGCCACGGCTGATCGAGGGCTTTGGGGGCCTGTGGCTGGATGACAAAGGTAAAGTGGATGGGGCTGGCCGGATGTGGCTGTATTTCCAAGTAGCTAACGGGGATACTAGCGACAACTACAAAGCCAACTGCTTTAGCGAGTTGAAGTGGGCCGAGAAGGGCGCTTACAACGCTCTCAAAGACTGCAAGACCGACAAGGAAGCTTTTACGGCTCTGGTAGGAGTCTTTAAGAAGCTATACCCTGAGAAGAAAACCGTAACAACCTTCCGGGGTGAAATCGCAATCGACTGGCTCTACGTCATGCAAGAGTGCTTTACGCTAGCTATGATGTTGAGGTTTGATGGAGACAAAATTGACGTTAAAGCGGTGCTAGACAAGCTGGAGGTTCCTCATTAAATGGGCCGCTTAAAAGATACAAAATCCGTTAACTGGTCTGAGCATTTCTACTACGACCCCACCAGTCCGAGTGGCCTACGCCGAGCTAAGGATTGGTTGCTGCCTAAGTTTGGCGGGGAGCTTTATATGAGAAAGCCGAAAGGCTCCCCCGCAGGCCATATGCTTACAAAGGGGTACTGGGCGGTGTACTGCGAGGGACAGTCGTATAAGTGCCATCGCATCGTGTACGAATTGGTACATGGGCCACTGGAAGGAAGGTATATAGACCACATCGACGGAGACAGAAGCAACAACCAAGTTAGCAACCTGCGGGCTGTGACCTCTAAGGAGAACGCCAAAAACAGGCGTAAAGGTAGAAACAATATCTCTGGAAAGGTAGGAGTAGCCAGAAAGTCACACACTCACTGGGTTGCCACATGGAACGACGCGGCGGGGCGGCAACGGTCTAAATCTTTTAAGATAGCAACCTATGGCGATGCAGAGGCGTTTAGGCTGGCGTCGGAGTACAGGGATAGCGTGGTGAATACTGCTGCTGGCTACTCAGAAAGGCACGGTGTCTAATGGCTACCAAGAAAACCAAAGGCCAGCTAACCCGCTGCTCTGGCACGATGACCGAGGCACAGTATCTAGCTTGGATTCGTTCTGCCCTACGTAGCAAATGGCTCAAGTGGAAACCCCGTAGCCAAGCCATTGAACGTGCTAGAAGGCCGTATGTGGGACAGAACAAGCGCCAAAAGTGGGAAGTGCAATGCGCCCTCTGTAACGACTACTTCATGCTTAATGATATCGAGGTTGACCACTACCCGCATGATGCTGGTAGCATACTAAGCTTCGAAGATATAGGCCCGTTTGTTAACAGGTTATACTGTGAAGTTGACAACCTGCGGGTATTGTGTAAGCCCTGTCACAAGTGCTACACTCTCTCCCAGAGCAAGGGCATTAGCTTGGAAGAGGCGAAGCTAGAGAAGAAAGTTACGGCTGCGCTTAAGGACAAGAAAAAAGTTCTTGCTTTCCTAGCTTCTTACGGGTATACTGGCACTTCTGTTAGCAATGAAAGCAAGCGAAGGGCGCTTGTAACTCAAATTTTTAAGGAGAACGAACATGAACAAGAAACAACAAGCAGGCGCTAAAGTGGTTGACGCTATGGACGGCCTGAGCAACCTTGAAATCCTCGAAGTACTGGCTGCTTCCGCTGTCTCGTTCCTTAATGCAGGGGCGGTAGAAATGGGACTTACCGGGGAGGCTGCTGCGGGATTTACCCAAATCGGCGTGGCTCACTTTAAGGGCATGGTTGACGGCTACGCAGCCGTGCAGCACTAACTGACAACCAAGGAGAGCATAAATGGCTAAGAACGGATTCAAGGTAGGCGATCAAGTGTGGGTGTTGACCCTTGGGTGTCACATGCGCGATCACGGTATCAACGTCGGGGATGTCGTTACTGTTACAGCACTTGCGGAAAATACAGCTTTCGCACGAGTGGAAGTGAACGGTGATAACAACGGCGGGCTTTTCTACAACGAAAACCGCTTCGAGTTGGTTACCCCCAACGGGGTTGATGCAAGCGGTAAGCCGCTGTTCTTCTCTGTGTCGCAACTCCAGCCGGGAATGCGCGTGCTTACGTCTGCTGCCCGATACGCAATCGTTACAGGTTACCACACTTACAAGGGAGAGCAGGTTAAGTGCGTAGCTTATGAACCGGGTGACTGGGATGTCGCACGCTTCGGAGAGGAATACAGCTTGCGCATCGTGGAAGTGTACGAGGCACCAACCCACCCGTTCGCCCACCTAAACCCTCAGAAGTTTGGCGCGCTTCTGTGGAAAGAGGATGCCCAAGGGGGGGAGAAAGCAAAAGCCAAGCGCGAAGCTGACACCAAGGTTGAACAACTCCGTAAGGAACTGGCTGAGACGGAAGCAGCGCTAGCAGCAGCCGAAGCAGCGCGCAAGGCACTTGGCAACTAACAAGAAAGGAAAACAACATGACTATCAAAGTAGGCAGCACCGTTCGTGTCACTAACATTGGCCGCACTTGCGACACGTATGGAGTGTGGGCCGTCAAGCACGGCCTAAATGAGTTCCAGTGGAAGGAAACACCGAAAACAGGGGATGTGGGTAAAGTTATTGTGGCGGCACCACATACTGTAGGGTCTTCTACGATCATCTACGGAATCGAGATTGACGGCAAACACTTCATCATGTGCGAGGACGGTATTGAAGTTGCGAAGCTCACCAGCCTGCCTGATGTGTTTACGTTTGAAGCTCCCTCCGGGCCATATCGTATGACTAAGAAGGATGCTACGGGCTATATCTGCACAGGAGTAGGCGAAGCTTACCAACTGGGTAACGCCTCCCAAGAGCGCTCTTTCTGGGCTACGGAGCGCATCTTGGGGTGCATTAATGACGGCATCTGGACCTTCCTTGAGGACATCACGCCGAAGCTGCCGCGAAAGTTCAGGGTTAAGGTAGCAGCCAGCGGCAATCGGTACAACGTTGACTTGGACGCTTTCTCAATCACTGGCCCGGACGGTGAGAGCTACTACATCTATACCGAGTCTGAGGTTAAAAGCTACATTGACTCTGGCGTTTGGGTGGTAGTGAAAGAGCCCACTGCCAAAGAGCTTGCGGAACAGGCTGTGGCAGAGGCCGAGGCAGAGGAAGAAAAGGCTTTGGAAGCAATGCAAGAGGCGGTCAACGCCTACCGTGCCGCTGTTAAACGTGTTACCGAGGCTCGCGTAAAGCTGGAAGCCACTGCCCAGTAACAAGGACGCCCCGCACAGCGGGGCTTTTCATAGGAGAAGCATTTGGAAAACACACAAGATTGGCACCAGCTAGCTATTAGCCTAGCAGACTTGCAGGTGTCAGACCGGGAGATTGCCCGTATTGTTCGCAAGGGTAAAAGCACGGTGAATGACTACCTTCGTTCCTATCGAGAGATGAAGGCTCAGGCCCGTGTTGATGAGATGTGCTGCGAGCCGGGGCGAGTAGAAGCTACCGAAGACAATAAGGATAACTCGCGTATTCTGGTTATCTCGGATATGCACATCCCCTACAACCATCCCAAGATGCTACCGTTCCTAGCTGGCTTGAAGCTTCGCTACGATCCTACGCGGGTTATCTGCATCGGGGATGAACTTGACAAGCACGCGCTATCCTTCCATGATAGCGACCCTGACCTGATGAGTGCCGGTGACGAGCTACGCAAGTCCCTTCCTATCATTCAGGAGGTCTATCAGATGTTCCCGGATATGGACATCCTAGACAGTAATCATGGTAGCTTGGTATGGAGGAAGGCAAAGCATCACGGCATTCCACGCCACTACATCAAGAGCTACAACGATGTTCTGGGCGTGGGAGAGGGCTGGAAGTGGCACATGGACTTGACGGTTACGCTGCCTGAGACGGCAACGACCCCGGAGCAGAAGGTGTACTTCCACCACGGCAAAGCAGCTGACGGCTTGAAGCTGTCGCAAGCTATGGGGATGTCGGTTGTGCAGGGCCACTACCACGAGAAGTTTAGTGTAGACTACTGGGCTAACCCGCTGGGAGCATACTTTAGCATGCAAGTAGGTTGCCTTATCCACGACCGTAGCTACGCTTTTAGCTACAACAACACCAACCTGAAACGCCCCATCATCGGCTGCGGCTTGATTATTGACGGTGTTCCAGTGCTGGAATTGATGCCACTGTAACGAGTTAGTTAGCTAAGGAGAATATAATGAGTATTTTTGACATTCGCAACACCAGCCCGGAAATCACAGAAATCAAGTTCGCTGACTCAGACTCAGAGGACTACGGGGCTACGCACCTTGAGCAACACGGGCTCGCAGGTGTGTCCATTGACGACTGCGATAGTGGGCGCTACATCGTTCTCAAGAATAAGGCGCACGCTGCCAACCTTCGTAAAGCCTTGGACAAAGCCGAAGAACTGGGGTGGCTCAGATAATGAAAATGGTACAAGTAATGATCGGCTGGGATTTCCCAGTCGTTCTTTGCTGCTTCGATGACGGCACGGTGATGTTAAAGCAAATATACAACACTGAGCTTATCATCGACCAGAAGCCGGACGGCATCACTGCCCTGTTTGATGGCAATGGGTTTTCCTTGCTCGAACCGGGGAGGGAGTGGGGAGACTTCCAAGATTACTTCTACGGGGTTCCCTACAACTACAAAGAAATGCCAGTGCTTCGTGCTTGGCTAGAGCAACAAGAGCTTATTTCTCCGCTGGAGATTAAGAAGAAAGGAAGTGAAGATGGAAGCAACTAAAGTAATCCGTACCGCCTACGCTGGCGTGCGTGAGTTCAACGATATCGCAGGCAATCTGACCAACGTAACGGATGAAAGCATTGACGCTCAGCTTGGGTTCTGCTTTGAGGAACTAAGCGAAGCAATCGAAGCCTTTGAGGCTGGCGACAAAGCCGAGTTCCTTAAGGAAGCTTGCGATATGTTCGTAGTGTTGGGTGGTCTGCTACAGAAGATGGAAGCCCAAGGCTACAACGTGGCACAAGCCCTACTGCGTGTTAACGAGAACAACCTGAGCAAGTTCCCGAAGGTTGGAGAAGTGTTTGGTAACCCTGAGAAGTTCACGCTTTACACCAACCCCAAGTACAACCGGGTTGTGCTGAAAGATGCTAACGGCAAAGTTCGCAAGCCTTCTACCTACGCCAAGGTGGATTTGTCTGATTTGGTAGGGGCAAAGTAATGAAAAGCATCTCGGTAACAGACCTGCAACTGATTGATGAACTTAGCCACCTTCGGATGATTGAGTTCATCGATCCCAAGAACGACAAGCTGATTGCTCCCTATCTCAAAATGCTGGGGTTAGATTTGGACTATCCGATTGAGTACGTTCCATCTCAGCATCGTAACATGCAAGGAGATGTTGTTATTGCCTACCGCATTGTAGGCGAAGTGGAAATTAACGATTCCTTCCTATCGGGGCCGTTCGCCACTGCCGAGGATCGTATGATTGCCCAAGGCTACCAAGACCTGAGCCTAGCTAACGATATGGCTAAACAGCTAACAACGGGACGGAACTACGGCGAGGATGACGAGGGACTTAGTGAGAAAGGTTTCCCGCCTGAGTTGACGATGGACAACGAAACGATGGTGGCTATGCAAATTGAAATTCTTAAAGACCTACTGCTAGCTGTACGCGGTGATCCGTTTAACCCTGACGGCACCCGTAAGACAATCTACGACTACCATATTGGCTGGACGCCAGATAGCAAATAAGCTAGCTTGAAAAGTAGCGGCCCTTGTGGTATAATATTGGTCCGGATTTTCACAAGGGGCTTTGCGGCCCCTTTTTGTTTTTGTATAAAGGATTTTGTAATAAATGGATATCTCCCAGCGAATTTTGAGCGAAGTAGTGACCTTCAATAAGTACAGTAAATACATCCCGGCCCTTGGCCGACGAGAGACTTGGGAAGAAATTTGTGATCGCAACATGGCGATGCACATTGCTAAGTATCCCCAACTGGCAGAAGAAATTAAGTACGTATTTGACACTTACGTAAAGACCAAGAAAGTTTTGCCGTCCATGCGTTCAATGCAGTTTGGCGGTCGTCCTATCGAGATTAACAACACCCGCATGTTCAATTGCTGCTGCCTGCCGATTGACAGCTACGTATCCTTCGCTGAGACGATGTTCCTGCTGCTGGGTGGTTCGGGGGTTGGCTACAGCGTCCAACGCCACCACGTTGAACAATTGCCGGTTGTTGTAGGCCCTAAGGCACACAAACGCCGCTTCCTGATCGGTGACAGTATCGAGGGCTGGGCCGATGCCGTTAAAGTGTTGATGCGTGCCTATTTTGACAATAAAGCAATGCCGGATTTCGATTTCCGGGATATCCGGGAAAAGGGAGCGCCCCTTATTACCGCTGGTGGTAAAGCCCCCGGCCCTGAGCCGTTGCGCGTTTGCTTGGTAAACATTACCTGCATCCTGAACGGGGCTGTAGGCCGTAAGCTTACCCCGCTAGAGTGCCATGATATCCAGTGTCACATTGCTGACGCTGTGCTGTCGGGCGGTATTCGCCGTGCGGCTATGATTGCCTTCTTTAGCCCTGATGATGTTGAAATGATTACCTGCAAGAGCGGTGCATGGTGGGAGCTAAACCCCCAACGTGGCCGTGCTAACAACTCTGTTGTTCTGCTACGAGGTACGATTGACGAGAAGACGTTCAAGGACATTTGGAAGCGTGTAGAGGAATCAAACGCTGGTGAACCGGGCGTGTATTGGACGAATGACCGGGACATCCTAAGCAACCCTTGTGTGGAAGCTACGCTGCGAATGTACTCGTTCTGCAACCTGACAACGATTAACGGGGATGACATTCACACGCAGGATGAACTAAATGCCCGGTCGAAGGCTGCTACATTCATTGGTACGCTGCAAGCGGGCTATACCAACTTCCACTACCTACGTGAGATTTGGAAGCAGGTTACGGAAGATGACGCCTTGATCGGCGTTTCGATTACCGGCATTGGCTCTGGGGCTATCTTACCGCTAGACTTGACCGAGGCAGCTTTGGTTGTTAAGGAAGAGAATATTCGAGTAGCCGATATCATTGGCATTAACCCTGCTGCACGTACTACCCTTAACAAGCCGGAAGGGACAGCTTCTATTGTGGTTGGCTCTGCATCGGGCATTCATGCTTGGCATGACAAGTTTTACATTCGCCGTATGCGTGTTGGCAAGAACGAAGCACTGTACCATTACATGATGGCTAAGTTCCCGCTGCTGGTAGAGGATTGCAAGTTTAAGCCGCATCTGGAAGCCGTGATGACCTTCCCGCAGAAAGCGCCCGAAGGGAGTATCCTGCGTAGCGAAAGCTTTATGGACTTGCTAGAGCGTGTACGCCGCTTCAATCAGGAATGGATTGCACCGGGCCACAATCGCGGTGTGCAGAAACACAACGTTAGTTGCACCATCAGCCTGAAAGCCGACGAGTGGGAAGCTTGCGGCCAATGGATGTGGGACTACAGGGACGAATACAACGGTATTAGCGTTCTTCCTTACGATGGTGGCACCTACGTACAAGCCCCGTTCGAAAGCTGCTCACAAGAGGTTTACGAAGGTCTGATGGCCTATATCGAGGCACAAGGTTCTTTCGACCTTACGGAAGTGAACGAGGAAGAGGATATGACGGCTCACACGATGGAAGCCGCTTGTGCCGGGGGCCAGTGCACTGTAGAAATGTAAGATGAAGCGATTGAGGGTAAAAGACTGGCCAGAAGGCCAGCGCCCTTGTTACACGTGTGACACATTCAAGCCACTAAGCGAGTTTGGGTCACACACTATGACTGGGATGGGCAAGAACTCTAAGTGCAAAGCCTGCTCAATAGCTAAGGCAAAGCGCGAATATCGGGAGTCTTCCCACGAGTACAAAATGTGGTATCGGGCTAAACGGAGAGCAAAGCTGGAAGGAAGTCCATTCTCTATTAGCGTAGGGGACGTTGTTATTCCTGCCGTCTGTCCTGTGTTCGGGCAACCGCTGAAGATTTTGGATATAGACTGGACTCCCTCCTTAGACAGGCTGAGACCTAAGCTGGGATACGTGCCGGGTAACGTCCGAGTAATAAGTAACAAGGCTAACAGATATAAAAATGACGCCAACGTAGATGAGATACGGTTGGTGTTAAAGTATATGGAGGAAAATGGGTGTGAGTGAAATAGCGTGGAATGATAACTTCCCGCCTCTGAACCTTTACAACCATCCTAGCTATCAAGTACTGGACGTATGGGCGCAGGCAGCGAAGCTTGAAACTGTGCCGGTTCCTGAGCATATCCGGCAGACAATTTTGTACGGGGAGAACAAAGGTGAGTGAGTTGGTGGTATTTTCAAGTAACGGCTGTGCAGGCTGCAAGGCTGTTGTGCAAGAACTAGAACGCCGTAGCATTAGGCATAAAGTGGTGAAGATTGACGAGGATGCGGAGGCTATGCGTGTGTTTAAGACGCTAGGCCATCGCACAGTACCGCAGGTGTACACCCCGGATATGGGTTTGCTAGCTAGCAGCCTAATGGAACTGCTACGGGTTCCGCAGGGTGTGTTGGAGCCGTTTAAAAATAAGTAAGAAAGTAGCTTGACAGGCTGGTTAGGCTTCGGCTACACTGGTCTTTTCTTATTTCAGGAAGAATTATGGGCCGTAAGACTAAGGCGATGCTTGAGTGCGAGATAGTCAGGTTAAAAGCTCGTATAGCGGAGTTGGAGTTTGCGAACTACCTACGTGAAGGTGGGTGGTTCGCAATGGGGTGTAACGGTTGGGCCTACGGCTGGCCGCGCTTGTCTCCTGTTGCTATTTTTGAGCGTGTGGATGTCATACTCTCTGACGGCTCAGAGCTTTACGGGCGAACTGCTGTAGACCTTGACTGGGACACCAAAGGTGGCACAGATGAAATTATGTATTACCGATTCAATGCCGTTGGCAGGGATTTAAAACGAATGGCAGAATCTCAACAACCGGGGTGGACACAACCTAACCAAGAGGGAGGAAGTGAGGGAGTGTTACAAATGAAAGTACTCGAAAGCCGTAACAAGCGCGAGGGCGCCTACTGGGGCAGGTTGTACGCTCCCCGTGAGATGCAACGATGAACATCGGACTTGACTACGACGATACCTACACCCGCGACCCGGCGCTCTGGGACGAGGTTATCAAAACCTTCCGTGAAGCTGGGCACAAAGTGTACATCGTAACTTGGAGATTCCCCGGAGAGATGGCCAAAGTTTATGCACAATTCGAGGGCAAACCTCACCCTGTTCACGGGTTCTATGCCACGGGGCGTAAGGCCAAGGAAAAGTTCATGTTCGCTAATGGCATCTGCATTGACATTTGGATAGATGACAATCCGCGTGCTATCTTGCATACTATGGAGGGCCACGAATGACTGCATTACCACCCGTACTTGTACTAGGAGCACCGTACACAGGAGAGGACGTAGACGCATGGCTAGAATGGTTTGTAGTCTTTGTTGAATACGCGAACAAATGTGTACCGTTGTAAACAAGCACTACGAAGCCTACGATGTCTATATAGGCCGGGGTAGCAGGCTCGGAAACCTGCGTCCGATTAATGACGCCATCGGAGATACGCGAGAGGTTGTCATTGCATGGTACAGGGGATGGCTGTGGGATCAAATCAAACAAGGTAATATAACGCTTAGCTACCTACGTTCTCTGGACGGCAAACGGCTGGGATGCTTTTGTAAGCCTCGGCCCTGTCACGGGGATGTTGTTGTAGCTGCGGTTAAATGGGCAAAGGAGCAGAAATGATTTACATTTTGTTAGTAGCTTTTGTCGCTGGCTATGGGCCACGCGTTGAGTATGCAAACATGGGTGAGTTCAACACGCCAGAGGCTTGCGTTGCAGCCGGGGCTGCATTGAGCAAGGCAGGCCGGGAGCTTAACATCATGGGGCATTACGACCCTAAGATGGTTTGTGTGCGGAAAGGGCAGAAATGAAACTCATAATCGCTGGCTCGCGCAGCATCACAAGCTACGACACGGTAAAGCGTGCCATCATCGAATCGGGCTTGTGGGCAAAGCACAAGAAAAGCATTGAAGTAGTGAGCGGGAAGGCTGACGGGGTTGATACGCTGGGCGAAGAGTTTGCCAAGAAGAATGGGCTACAGATTCACTCTTTCCCGGCCAAGTGGGATGACATTGAAGCGCCGGGGGCTGTTGTAAGAACGCGACGAGATGGTAAGAAATTCAACCTGCTAGCTGGCATCTGGCGTAATCACGAGATGGGCGACTTTGCTGACGAGGCGCTTATTGTTTGGAGTGGAATTACCGAGGGGCCTAATAAGAGTACAGGCAGCTTGGATATGGCTACCTACATGGCAGAGCTTGGGAAGCCCTCCTACCTGCACCCTATCCGTAGTATCCCGGCTGATTTGTTCGACAGCCTTACAGCCAAGGGTGTTGAAATTATTACGCCAAAAAGCTTGACAGGTAGCTAGAAAGTGGGCTACACTAGCTTTATTCCAACTTATCAAGGAGAAAAAACATGACTAAGAAGATGAACCCGGAAGCCAAAGCCAAAATCGTTGAAGCCCTGCGCAGCGGGAAATATAAGCAGGGGCGTATGTTTCTCCGCAGTGAAGACTGCTTCTGCGCTTGGGGTGTTATCAGCGACGTTTCCCAACAAGGTGCGTGGGTAAAGGACCAATTTGGGGATTTTGCATATGACGGCAAGGGATACTGCGTACCTACCGAAGCTGTACAAGACTGGGCTGGCCTTGTCTGGATGCAAGATGAAGTCTGTATTAAGGATCGCACGGAGAGCCTTTCTGTTCATAATGACAACGGCGCTACCTTCGAGCAATTGGCTGACGCCATCGAACAGCAGCTGTAGGCTGGCTTGCTTCCGGCCTTTTATATGGCACAGATAATGCTTGACCAAGACGAGCTAACAGAGCTACGGACCGAGAAGCATAAGAAACAACGCAGCGAACAGTGCCAGTGCGACGGGGAAGCTGTAGGCCCCTGCCCCGGCCCTCTCAGCTGTCCTTACGCTGATAACGAGGAAGAACAACATGATAACCACAAGGAGTAACAACCATGAGCCTAAAACTATTCGTGGGCGGAGCCATTGTCCCTTTCGAGCTTCGCCAATTCCCTGCCGGGGAAACGTTTCTGCGTCTCGGCTACATGCCGCCCGCTTGGGGGCTGTCAATCAAGCTGAATTACGAAAGTAACAGCGACCTCATCGACCTTGCATTGCTGGTGGACGCTCTGCGCAGGGAATATGGCAGCGAAGTAGAAATTATTCTAGTCATGCCGTACATGCCCTACGCTCGTCAAGACCGGGTGTGCTCGCCCGGTGAAAGCCTGTCGCTTAAGGTGGTGGCTGATTTCATCAACAGCCTAGGTTTCACCGAGGTAGTGTGTTACGACCTCCATTCCAATGTTGCGGAAGCACTTATTAACAACCTTGTGCACCGTCCTGCAACGGAAAAGATTGCGTCTCTGCTGGAATGGTTGGACCACGACACTACCGTGCTTGTAAGCCCGGATGCTGGAGCAAACAAGAAAGTACTGGGAATCGCCAAGGATCATGGCTTTGCGCACGTTGTACGGGCCGATAAAACCCGTGATGTGCTGACCGGGAAGGTTACCGGGACTGCCGTGTACAGCGAGCACGTAGGTAATAAAGACTTCCTCATCGTGGACGATATCTGCGACGGCGGACGTACCTTCACCGAGCTTGCTAAGGAACTGCGTAAGCTGACGGACGGCCAAGTAATGCTGTACGTTACGCACGGCATTTTCTCGGCTGGTGTGGAAGTGTTTGACGGCTTGGTAGATAAGCTGTACACTAGCAACCCTGTAGGTGCTAAGGGCGAAGCAGCCGTAGCATCTGGCAAGGTTAGTTTGGTTATTTAACTAATAAGGAGAACAACAAAAAATGGCAATTATCACCACTTATGTGTGTGATGTAAGCGGAAAGCAAGGTAGTAAAGAAGAGTTTGTAAAAGTAAGCATCTCTTCCCAAACCCATCTCTCCGACTCTTACCCCACGAAAAAGACGATTGAGAAAGTTGTGCACATCGACGTTGCACGGAAGCTGAACCTTCTAAGTGAACAGAAGGCTTCCGAGCAGCCAGAGCCAACTTTTGAAAGCAAGCTGGGTACGCTGCTAAAGGACTACGTAGCCGACATTGCACACGAAGCAGCAGCGGAAGCAGCGGCTAGCCGATAAGGAGAACAACGATGAAAAAACGACCTCATTTGGCTTTGGATAGTTATAAATTAGGGCATATCGACCAGTACCCGGAAGGTACGGAGTACGTGTATTCAAACTTCACGGCCCGTAGTGCAGCCCATGCCAAGATGCCTTCCACCTTTGATAACAAGGTGGTGTTTACGGGCCTGCAAGGCTTCATTCTGGAATTCCTGATTGAAGAATGGAACGAGGGTTTCTTCCAACGTCCGAGGGTAGAAGTGGTGGCGGAGTACAAACGGCGCTGTGATAACTTCCTCGGGGAGAACGCAGTTCGCACCGATCACATCGAAGCCCTGCACGATCTTGGCTATCTGCCTATCGTAATTAAGGCACTGCCAGAGGGTAGCCGTGTTGACATCCGTGTTCCGTTCCTGACGATCAAGAACACGCTGCCGCAGTTCTATTGGCTGACTAACTACCTTGAAACGGTGTTATCCTGTGATCTGTGGAAGCCGATTACGGTTGGCACCATCGCGTTCGAGTACCGCCGTCTCATCGGTAAGTACGCAGCATTGACCGGGGCTGACCCGATGTTCGTCAACTGGCAAGCACACGATTTTTCCATGCGCGGTATGTCGGGCCGCTTCGACTCGGCCAAGTGCGGTGCTGCACACTTGATGGCCGCTGGCTCTGGTACGGATGCCCTGCTCGCTATCGACTATCTGGAGTACTACTACGGCGCTGACGTAACGGAGGAACTTGTAGCAGGCTCAGTCCCGGCTACAGAGCACTCCGTCATGTGCATGGGCGGGAGCCCCGATGAAATCGGCACATTCCGTCGCCTGATTACCAAAGTGTACCCTAAAGGGGTTGTCTCCATCGTCTCGGATACATGGGACTTCTGGCAGGTTATCACCCGCTTTGCGGAAGAGCTTAAACCGGAAATCATGGCCCGTGGTGAAGACGCATTTGGTAACGCTAAGGTGGTGTTCCGTCCTGACTCGGGCGATCCTGTTAAGATTCTGACCGGCTACAAGGTTGTGGAAGTGGAACAGCTTACAGGGCTTTTTGACGCTTACGACACTGTAGGTGACGCTGACGCGGTGAAGTATCAAGGCAAGTATTACGAATTCCACACGAAGGCTTCTTGCTGTTACGACTGCGGTGTTGACACTATCGTTCTGGGCAAGGAGCTTGCTGAGCACGAAGTTAAAGGTGCTGTGGAATGCCTGTGGGATGAATTCGGCGGTACTGTAACCGACAAGGGTTACAAGACCCTCGACAAGCACGTTAGCCTGATTTACGGGGATAGCATTACGTTGGAACGCTGCGAAGCTATCCTGCAACGCCTGATGGAGAAGGGCTTTAGCTCTGCTAACGTGGTGTTCGGCATTGGTAGCTACACCTACCAATACATTACCCGTGACACGTTCGGTATGGCCGTTAAGGCTACGTGGGGCGTGGTGAACGGGGAAGCGCGAGAGCTTGAGAAAGACCCCAAAACCGGCGACGGGGTTAAGAAGTCTGCTAAGGGCCTGCTGCGTGTGGAGAACGAAGGTGGTAAGTTCGTCCTGTACGACCAGCAAGAGCGTTATCAGGAAGTGATGGGCGAGCTTAAGGTTGTGTTTGAGAATGGCCGTCTTGTTCGTTTCCAAACCTTCGCTGAAATCAAAGAACGCCTGCACGGCTAAGCAGCTTGACTTAGTAAGTAGAAACGTAGTAAAATAGCGGCACGTTAGAGATAGCGTGCCTGCTAGATAACTTAAAAGGAGAATAAATATGAATAAAACACACTGGGGCTTTGTGAATGACCACTCGGGCTCTATGGCTTCGCTGGCAAATGCAGCGATGGCTGACTACAACGTCAACATTAAGGCTGTTAAAGACGCAGCTACCCGTGAAGAACTTGACACCATCGTTTCTGTCGTCGGCATCGGTATTGGCAACGGCGGCTACGGAGTGGAACGCCAAGTTGTCATCTCGAACCCGCACGTTCTTAAGCCTCTTACCTCGTGGCCTACGCCGGGTGGAACTCCGCTGTATGATGGCATCGGAGAGATGATTGAGTTGTTCGAATCGCTGCCGGATGCGCGTATGCCGAACGTTTCCTACGTGGTTATGATTACCACGGACGGGGAAGAACGCCACTCGCGTGAGTACAACCAGTTCACCTTGGGTCGGAAAATCACTGCCTTGCAAGCTACGGGCCGTTGGACCTTCGTGGGCCGTGTTCCCGTTGGCTTCCGCAGTGAGCTTCAAGGGCTGGGCATCCCAGACGGTAATATCATCGAATGGGAAACCACTGCGGAAGGTATGGCTAAGTCCACGGCTGCTACTCAAGCTGCTGTGAATAGCTTCTCCGCTATGCGCTCGGCAGGCAAAACTAGCTCCACGGTGTTCTACGCCTCGGCTTCGGCTGTTGACACTGGCAAGCTGGTTGAACTGGTGGAAGGCAAAGACGTTTCGCTATATGTCGTTCCATCAGAAGATAACGGAATCGAGATTCGTCCGTTCATCCTGCGTCATCGCATGGAATACCTGAAAGGCTCGGCTTTCTACCAGCTTACCAAAACGGAACCGCGTGTTCAGCCCACGAAAATGATTGCTGTGCGTGACCGCAACACCGGCAAGATTTACGCCGGAGCTGATGCTCGTGAGATGCTGGGCCTGCCGGATGACCGTAACGTTCGTCTGCATCCGGGCGATCATGGCAATTTTGACATCTTCATCCAGAGCGAGAGCGTTAATCGCAAGCTGGTTAGCGGTACGGGCGTTATTTACTGGAAGGCGATTGGTAAGCCGTTCACTGAGGCGGATTTGGCTTACTTGCAACCGAAGGCAGACAAGCCGCAAGTTGTGCAATTGCCTGCTGTTCCTGTAACGAACAAGCCGACTCCTAACCCGGCATCGTCCAAGGCTGCTAAGGCCCCGTCGCAAGCTGCGCACATCGCCCAACAAGCGGCATCGTGGCCTGTGCTAAAGCCTGTGCCGATCATGCCTAGCGATGGTGGCCGTGTTCGCTACCACACTGCCCCGGTTGGTGCTAAGTTCTACGACACCCGCGATATGGCCCGTGCTCATGCTATGGTGCAGGGTAAGAAGGCATATGATGCGGGTCCAACAGCTTCGAAGGGCCAACGTTTCTTCGTTGCGTAAGGAGTTGTCATGTTGGTGGATATGTTCGGCAATCCACTGGCTGTAGGGCAATCTGTTTTCTACGCTGACGCTGGCGTAGGCCCCGATGGGGACGATTGCCCTGAGCTTGGCCTGTACATAATTGTGGAACTCAGTGAGCCGAATGTAATCACTGCCGAATCGCTTAACGGGCAATTTGCTGGGGAGTGGTTTTACCTAGAAGACCCCGTTAAGCGTGTCGCCATTATCGGTGGGGATACGCGGCTGTTTATCGCTGCTAATTGCTACAGCGATTCAACGTTTCATTAAGGAGGTAGGTAATGAAGAAATGTTCTAAAAATTGCGAGCATTGCCGTAAGATGGGTAATGCTCCTGAGCAGAAAGGAGATGTGAAATGAAACGCACGCCAATCGAAACTAAACCGGCATTCCAGCCGTTCACCTTGACGATTGAAACCGAGGACGAGGCAAAAGTCATCGCCAGCTTGCTCGGGGGTTGTAGTGTCTTCACGTTTGACAAGGATATTGGCGTCAAAGACGGCACTAGCCGTGAGATGTTCGGGGTAGTTAAGGATTTTAACACCCGGAAAGTTAAAGTGGTTGTTGCGTATGGCGCTTGACATTCAAATTGGCGACTTGTTTAACGCTACGGCTGGTAAGCGTTGTTTAGTAGTACACGGCTGCAATGCTAAGGGTGTGATGGGGTCGGGCGTAGCAAAGATCATCAAAGACCTTCACCCGGAAGCCTACCTAGTTTACAAACAAGCTGAACGCCGGTACGGTTTGAAGCTGGGACAGGCGATCATCTGGGAGAACCCCTACGAGGATCGTTGCATTGCCAACGTCATCACGCAAAAGGAATACGGGCGTAACCCGTACACGCTGTACGTTTCGTATGATGCGGTGGTACTGGGCCTGCAAAACGTTGTTAAGTACGTTGACCAGTATATGCCGGGTATTCCGATTCACCTCCCGCTGATTGGCGGGGGTCTGGGTAATGGGGATAAGAAACGCCTCATTGCTATTTTTGAAGCTGTTCTCCACGCTCACGACGCTACGTTGTGGCTTAAGGAGGACGAACAATAAGGGGTATTTAAGTGAGTGACTTTTTTGAATTTGTGGTAGGTGTTATTGCAGTAGTGCTATACATCGCCAACATAGTTAAGCTTGCCGGGGCAACGACATTCGGCCTGCTAGAAGTGTTCCGCGTCGTGGGTGCATTCGTCCCGCCTCTGGGCGTCCTGATGGGTTTTGTTGGTTAATTTTTAAGAAGGAAAGTAATGACTAAAGAAGTAATTTCTGTTTCGTTTGGTAAGCATGATGCAACCGTTGACGCTGACCTGTTTCGTGCTCGCGTTAAATACGCAATGGGCGAACTGCAAGCTGAACACAAGGCTAAGGAAGCAGCTAAGAACGCCGCTACGGAGTTTAAAGAGACTGTGGAGGGTATGGCTGTGACGTTCAAGTTGCCGAAGGCTGAGCTTGCTAAATATCTGCGTGCTCGCTTCGAAGATTCTTTGCCGAAAGAAGACGACGACAAGCTGAAAGGGACGGAGGTAGCGATTGAACGCGGAGCGTTGTACACTGTTTTGAATGACACGTTGGAGGACTAATGACTCTTGAAGAACTGAAAAACTACGAGGCGCACTACAACCACTACGCAACTCTCCCGGTGGAGGTTATGCGGGAGTTGTTTGTGATGGCAGAGGCCCAGATTGGGACGGCTACGCCAGCGGTTAAGCTGGAAGCAGGAGACGTTTTCGGGTCAACGGAAGTGTTGAAGCCTGCTCGCCGTAAGAAAGGCGAGTAATAAAAAAGCCCCCAACCGAAAGGCTGGGGGCAAACACTACCATGACGCGAGATTATTTTACAGGTTGAGCTTTTGCAAGCAACTCTGTTTTGTCTTTCGAACCGGCTGAGCTACCGAAGTAGTATGCTACAACCTGCTCTGCTTTTGCTGACAAATAGCCAACTAGAGTTCCAGCCAAGACGGTATCCACCTTTCCCCATCCTGCCAGTACCCCTACAATTACCCCAACGAAGGCGCTCACAATCAAGTAAGCCAGAATTCGCGGGGTCCAATCTTTTACATCTGACTCACGCTTACGGGCTGAGTCCCGGTCATCCTTGGCAATCCGTGCCAATTCTTCCACGTTCTTAAAGCCCAGTTCGGCCATCTTCTCTGCATGCGCGTTCTCAGCTTCCTTAAGCCTCTGTAGCTGTTCGGGCGTAGCGCCACTAATCGCGGCTAGGAGCGTGTCTTGCTTCTCGCTGGTAGTTCCCTCAGCCTTAACGCTGAAAACGGCTTCTAGGGCCGCTACAGCGCCTCCTGCTAGGGGTCCGCCTAGGGCGGTAGCAATTGTAGGTGCTGCCTTGGCTAGCAGGCTAGACAAATCTTTAAAATCCATATCGCTCAGTCCTTGCAATACAAATGTACTCGGTTAGAAATCCAACCTACTAAAAACTTCTCTTGGGTTGGGTTACTCTTGCAAATGGCTAGGTATTTAGCCCCGCGTAGGAGGATAAGCGTTTTAAGGATCAAATCCTCGCCCCGCTTTGCTAGCAGTAACGCGAGTGCTGCTAGCGTTTCTTTGCCGATTGACCCATCCTCGCTGATGTCTTTATAGTCTTCACCCTGCCGGTTAAGGAGGTTAAGTGATTCCTGTAAAGTAGTCTTGGCGAAGTTAACCCCCATATTAACCCCCATATCAGTAAGCTCTGCTGCCACTTTAGGGGTTAAAACAGCAACTTGGTCAAACTTAGGTTCGTAGTAATACCTGTTTCGGTAGATAGTTTTCGCAGTACTTAGGGGCAAGTCTCTCATGTTCCCATAAAAACCGTTAGCGCGTGCTACCGTTTCAGTGATGCCAAAGCAGGTAGCACCCCCGGAATCCGAGGGGTCACAAACGTACCCTCCCTCGGCTTGGATGACTTCATCAATGATCTTTTCAATGTCCATATTTACCACATATCAGGCCAACGGCGGTTTCCTTTTGAGATGTTCTCCGCTGCCGGTAATATTTGTAAGTTACCTTCCCAGTGAAGGCCGCAGACCGTATCAGATTGGAGCGGAACGATGTGATCCACATGAAAGCTGCTAATGCCCTCACTAAGCCTCGCCGCCTCTCTGTATATGGCCTCTATTTTGTCCAGTGATGCCCAGCTAGGCAAAGCTAAGCGCTTCTTGGCTCTGTAGTTCTTTGCCCACGCGTTAACTCTACCTCTGTGCTGCTCCCTATAAACCCCTCTCCAAGTCAAGGTATGAGAGTGATTCCTAGCCCACCAGTCTTTTGCTGTCTCGCGGTATCGCTGCTTCTGCTCATTGCTCAGGGAGGCTCTAAACTTTCTAGCGCGCTGCAAGCTAACTTCTCTGTGTTCTTTGTACCATCGCGCCTTTCTTTGAGAGTTATCCTTATCCCTACAGCTCTTACATCTTGACCTATTCACTGGGAAGTTCTCTACAGGCTGTAGCACGCTACAACTTGTACAAAGCTTCATCAGTCCCCACCCTTATCCATCTTCTGATCTAGTTTACTGTCAATCTTGTCAAATCGAGAATTTACAGTAGCCATCAAAGCTTCTAGGGAACGGCTCAGGGAGTCGTAAGCGCGTGTGGATTCGCTCTTGGTTGTATAGTTCTCTGCCATGTGCAGCCTGTGTGCTGCTAGGTCTTGTTTACAGGATTTGAGGTCGTTGTACATGACAACACACCAGCCGGTAACAACCAATTGAAGGAGTCCAAGGACGTACTTCAAAGCTTCTAATTCCATAAGTTCCTTCATACTAAATAATACGCCATCGGTCATGGCTTAATTGCCAGCAGCGTTGATTCTGAAATATGGCCTACTGATCTAAAACAATCCTTCCCGGCTGCGACTAACGTAGCTGCGCCTAGTTCGTAACAGAACCAAGCATCATCCTCCATCCAGTCACGGTCAGGTGCAATTGCCAAGCCGAGAGCGCCCTTAAAATCGTATTTCTTGCCTACTTGCTCCCTAGCCCACTTAAGGCCAGCTTCCGCATTAGGCACGTTATACGCCACGGTATTTACTGCTGTTAGTCCCTTAAGGGCTTCTTCTCGTTTTACTCTTCGAACGCCATGAGTCATACTGGCTTCGATGAGGTATTCCCCATCTTCGATCAAGCAATGTGATGATTGCGAGTTATAAAAACGACTGCGGGGAAGGCACCAGCGGATTAGTAGAGAACCGGGACTCCAATTCCGCTTGGTGAAAATCAGGGTAATCTGCTCCATTGATGCTTCCTTATTGTTGTTAACTGCCCCGTTAGTGGCAGGTTTGTTACCAGACGATTGAATCTAACTGATTAGTCTTTGTTGCTGCGGCAACTTGCGCCTTCAACTCCTGAGAGTGGTTGAAGTTTGCGGTCCCCTGCGCCACCATTGCGTCGTACATTGCTTTAAAATCGTTAGTCGTTGCCAGTGGCACGTAGGTGTTGTCCATAGCTTTCCAAACACCGGGAAATCCCGGCTCAAAGTCTCCGAACATAAGCACGTACACAGCGATGCTCATAATATCCCTGTATGACAGGGAATCACAAGCAATCTGCTTACCTGCAAACGGAAACGATGTTAGGTTCGCCTCTTCGCGCCACTTGTTAATTTGCTTGTTTTTCGCGTCTTTAGCTACGGAAAGCTGCCAAGCTTCGTACGCCAACTCATCGGGGGTTTTATCCCGAATATTCCAGATTGGCGTCCACACTCCGCCAATAAGTTGGAATTCAACCAACTCAACCACTTGCAGGTCTGTGATGGTCGGAGGTACGGGATCAGGTACTTGGTAGATGTGGTATACACCAGCCCAGTATTCGTCTAGGAAAAATCCCGGCGCAGCCTGAACGCCATCCTCCATGACCTGCCAAATCCAAACATTAAACGGCTGTCCATTATGAATATACATTATTTTGTCTCTTTCTTATTAATTTAACTTCTTATTTACAGCGTTGATGCAAAAATAAACAAGCCATCTAGCTCATCGTTAGTTAGGCCAAGTGCCGCGCCGATCATTCTCACTAGCTCCCTGTCCCTCACTACTGCGGAAGAATAGCCCCACTCAATTCTAGCTTCTTCTTTTTGCTGGCTTGGCAAGGATTCAATAGCCGCGTCCACCATGTCTAGCAATCCGTTTTTAAGTAGTGCTAGACGCGCCTGCCGCATAGTAACTTCATACGGGATCACTTTTGGAGGCGGCAGGCCATCATCCAACTCCACAACCCCCATTGCATCCCGGTTCTCTTGCCTAAAGAACCAACCGACCGGGTATTGTGTACCATCACTCCCAATCTGAAAAACGTTGATGTCGAACGGTTCACCGTTTTTAAAATACTTTTTCATTCAACTCCTTTAAAAATAAGCAAACATATTTGGCTTGGCTTTATACACGGTAATCCCCGAGCTATTGCCAGCATCAGTTCCAGCACGGGCATAAAATGTATTGGCCGGTGAAAAGTTTAGGCAGGAATACGTACAAACATCGACGTACACCGTGCTTCCGCCGCTCTTAACAAGACTGGCTCTTGTCGATGCATCGGTAGATGTAATTACAATTGGACTTGAAAACGTCCCATTAAAAGCAAAATTGTTTGCTGTAAACGTGAAGCCCTGTTGGAATTTCACTCTACAACCGCCTTGTACAGTTAAGCTGTTAAGCGCAACACTTGAAAAAGTCGCATATAGTACAACGTAGTATCCGCCTGTGCCTGTCGAAACAATTTCAACTGTGGCGTTGGCAGGGACAGTAATAGTTGCATCGCTCGTTAAAGCGGCCACTTGAGCTTTCAACGTCAGCGAAGACCCCCCTGTTATAGTGCTACCTCCGGGAGAGAACAAAGAGCTAACATAGCTCGGACCCGTAAGCGTCATAGTGGTATTGTCCACAAACATGACACCCCCGCCTACGTTCGATTTAACAACGGCTGGTGCTGTAATGTTAAACCCGTTAGTCGTAAAATTGTACGGGATACCGTTAGAGCTTGTGTCCGTTACATCCTCGAAGTTTAAACCTGTTGTAACGATAAGTGTAGATAGTATAGTTAACGAGCAAGAAACATAGATCGTCCCAAATGAGACATTTTGTCCTTTAAGAGAGGCACTGCCAGTGGAAGAAGCGGTCAACCCGTTTCTAAGCCTGATGCTTGCAACGCTTACACTGCCTGTGAAATCTGCCAATGATCCGAAAATTTGGAGCCAGCCCCCCGTGGATGTAAAAGTCATCGGGTTTGCGCCCACAGTGCTAACGTTATTGCAAAACCCGCCGCTAGTATTGATACTACGGGATGGTCCAGAGTTGGCATCAAAAACAACATCGTCGGTAGAAGTAGGTGATCTCCCGGCAGAAGCTCCACCAGATGTAGAACTCCACCCTGTTGTAGAAGTCCAAGTCGCCAGAGAAGGTAGAGCGTAGAGAGTAGCCATATCCTTCCTTACATACTACCAATAGATGCAATGCAGTCCCACCTAGTATCTGCCGCATTAAAAATAAAGCCGCAATACAACCACTTCCCTACTACCGTCACAGCGGGAAACGGCAATTCAATTGATGCTCGGTAGATAGGGTTAAATGCGACTGTACGCGAAACGCCGTTGTCTTTAATCCTAAATAGCAAAGTTTGACCGTTTTGTGGCACACCGACAGGGGCACCAACAATCAAATTGGCGGCTAGTGTCGTAATCTCGTAGCAATCTGTGTTTGAGATGTCTGGGGTCGGGGCTGCATTACTGACAACCGACACCATGCGACGATTCAAGCTCCCTGCCCCTCCTAAATCGCCTGCTCGTTGGAAATGCAGGATAACAGTATCACCATCCACGAACGGGTTAGCACTGCTCCATACAACAGGAGACACTGTAATGTTTCTGTACCCGGCGACGGTAGCTCTTGAAACTACGTTGAATACGATGAACTTGCCAACATCACCCACCTTCGTAAGCCTGATACTTCCTTTAATGCCGCTTGTTGAAAGGTCGAACGTATCAATCAGGGCTGTATAGTCAATGTTATCGAGCCCGGTTAAATCCAAGCGGATAACTCCAGATGTGTTTTGTACTGCGCTGCTTAGACGCAGCCAGCCATTACCGGGGTCTGAGTCTGTTGTAGTGGAGCTAAACTTATACGGCAGTGCGTAAGCGCCACCAGCGGCAACAGTGTTTAGCTGTGCAGCCAAAGTGTTCGCATCATCAACGAACCCCGGAAGCGCGGACAGCAGCCCGTCTGCTCTACTAACAAACGTTACCGGGTCATCCGTGCGCTTTGGTGGGGTAGGTAGAAGTCTAATTGTCATTGTTTTTCTTTCCTTTTAAGTCAGACCTTCGACCGACAGCGAACACACAGAAAACGCACTGTATGAGATATCAATCGTAAAGTCTTTGTAAAATCCGTAAATAATAGTGGAGTTGAACTGGGTTCTATCCCCGCTATTAGAGCCGATATAAACGACCGGCGTTGACCTGAACTGGGCGAGCATGTTTTGCAAAAAATCAACTGAACCTGTTGGTACTTGAACCGTGAAGTCGCCTTTCTTACTAAAGGCCCTAGGCGTGATTACGTAATTCCCAAAACCGTCCTTCGTCTTTACAGAGTAGTCAACCGTGCTAACCTTCGCTCCCCACTCGGTAAATCCAATGTCTTTTGCTAGACCGAAAACGCAACCCCCGATTGAGGCGTTGCCTGTCGTGGTTTTAACTTGAACTGTAACGACAGCGTTGGTAGAGATGCCTAGTGGGACATCGCTTACTACAAACTCGGGGAGTTGCGTAATCGGCTCGAATAGGTATGAATACAAGTCTTGAATACCGCTACTAGAGACGAGATTCACCATAGCGGAATAAACTACCTGCCCTGTCCCAATGTCTGTAAATGACACTGTGGCGGACGATGCCGCGCAGTTAAGTCCAACAATCGAATCCAAGCGTTGGCCGGGGGCAAACGCAATAACAACCTCGCCTGCTAATGTGGTTTGCGAAGTAATGCTCTGGTCGAACATCTTCCAACGGTTATCGTTTCCCGCGTCGAGCCAGTAGGTAGTGTTTGGTGCTGCTTGGTTATAGTTGGCCGAGGCAAAACCCGTGTGCGTTCCTGACTGTGAACCACTTGTGTTAATCGCGGCCCCACCAACGGTAGCTGCCACAGAAAAGGTAGTACCTGACGGGTTCACTACAAAATAAACTGTGTTGGCAGTCAACCCGGTTGGCAACGCTCCTGTAGTGGTGAACCTGACTGCTGTTCCGGCAGCAGGAACGTAGGACGCTCCCGTAGAGTCCTTCATGGTAACCACGCAAGGACTTGCGATAGTGAGTGTCACCGGGCCTGTCTTGCCTGTAACAGACTCATAAATTTTATGTGCTGTAAGGTCGAGAATACGATCCCCAGTCACGTAAATTTTTGTACCATCCCACACTGCGTAATCATTTTCCGGCACATTCGAGTAAATCAGGCCGTTCGTAGCCACTACATCTGCCGCCCTTGTAACTATCGCATTAGTAGTCGGGATATGGCTTGAAACTGATCCCTGCTCGATTTGAGCACCCCAAACGAGTATGTCTGCAATACTGTCGCTCCCTGAGCCTCCCATGAGTCCAAATCCGAGGGTAGCAGAGCCGCTAGCTGCGTCAGGGAGGCTGAAACGCGTCCAACTTGTAGTAACCGTTACTACTTGAGTAGTTGTTGTGCCAATAAGGAGTATTTTTTGATTTGCCCCTGTATTTGATTTTAAGAAGATAGATAGTGAATAGGCAGTAGCCATCGTCGCTGATTGAGCCACCTTGCTAAAGTCTGCAAAGCTACTACCGCCGATGCTCATGGTTACTCTCTGAGCCGTCAATGAGTTATCAGGGGCCGTACCGACTGCGGCTGTGATCGCGGGGGCCGTGCCTGTCCCACCGTTTGATTTTACCCAAGCCCCGTTCGTAAAGTCTGACGAGTACAAAGCTACGTTTGTTCCCGCTGCCTCGATCATGGCATACGGCGGATTTGATAGGCTAGCTGGATCGTAAGTTACCCTAAGTGCATTAGCAAGTGCTGTTTGCAGTGTTCCGTTTTTATCCCAGTACGTTGCAGTTGTACTGCGTGTAATGCTACCCGCTTGGGTAACACCCACCGGGCGAATAATTTTCATTTTGTTACCCTCTCTTATGTTGCCGTAACGCTGCGCGTTATAGGCATGATTTTACCATGTTTTCTACTTCCTGTCAAGCTAGCTAGTTCACTAGAAAGTTAGCTAAAAAGAAAAAAGGGCGAACCTTTCGGAACGCCCTTTGAAACATCACTGCTCGCTTCTAGTACCCGGCAAACCAGTCAAGTTCCAGTCACGGACGATTTTGAACATATCGTTAGCCTTCTGCACGTTAGCTACGTCGCCTTGCATAACGACTTGAATTAGCTCGTCAAGCTTAGCAACAACTTCCGCGTTTGAAGGCTGACTCCCTTCCTCTCCATCCAGACGGCGCATTAGTTCTGCGTTGTCCGCTGCCGGAATGATACGCTCGCCTTGGTGAACCATAGCCATCATGTCGTGAGGCACTTCGTTCGTTCCAACGTCGAACTTCGGCAGTGAATTGTAGACAGACTGCATCGCTGACAGAGAAATAGGACCGCCACTAGTCAATCCAAAGCCGCTGCTCGAACTAGGCATTGTTGCGGTAGCAGACCCGCTGTGATGCGAGCCCTTGTACTCATCACTGTTGTAAAATGCTTTAGTGATGTCGGAGAACGAAACACCGCTATTGATTTTATCCAACCAGAACGCCTTACCCGCAGTATCACTGTCACGACCGAGGACGGTGTTATACAGCTTTTCGATGGCATCGGAAGCACCATTACCATTGTTACCAGCCAACACAGCTTGGTAGTTAGACTGAGCAATTTGACCAGCACTGATTGCGCTAGCGAAATTAGCCAACGCTGCTTCCAAGCTAAGAACGCTGTTGTCAATGCCTTTCAAGGCATCAAGTTGTGCTTTAGCTACTTCAAGTGTTTTATCCAGCTTGTCTAGCTGCTGCTGATACAGGTCAAGTTGCTTTTCAGCTTCTGTAAGCTGACGCTTACCAGAGTCGTTCAACTCGTTCAACGCGGCATTAGCTCTAGCTTGTGCACGCTGGAAATCAAATGCCGTGCTGTACGGAGAATCACTCTGGTTAGATAGTGTAGAAAACGCGTCATCCAAACCGGAAACTTTGGAGATGTCTCCGCCACCGTTTGCAACTGAAATAGCCTTCTTAACTACGGCCATCGCGTCTTCGAACGATTCGACTTCTGACATTTTCGGGCTTGTGGCCTTAATCGCGTCAGCAAGAGAGTCGAGAACAGTTTTCAGGCTATTCACGGTGTCCTGCAAAGCATCCTTCGCTTTGTTGATACGGTCCTTCTCTTTATTCACTGCTGTTTCAAGCCTGTTATAAGCATTCTCGGCTGCGTCAACAGCGTCGTCGTATGCTTTTTTAGCTTTAGCCACAGCGTCATCTGAGAACGGACTTGGCTTGCCTAGTGTGTTGAACAAAGAGTCAAACGCGTCCGCCAACGACAGCAACTTACCTACTTGGATTTGGTCACCGACTTTGGCAGCGGCTTCGATCCATGAACGCAGTTCTTCGCGTGAACCCGGCAGCGATTTCCCGATAGCCGCGAATTGGTCAGTAACTTTAGCAGTCTGGATAGCTGCCTGCTCTGCTGCACTGTAGTACTTAGACTGGAATGTTTCTAGAGCACTTGACAAAGCGCTTAGGCCACCAGCACCTTTAACGGTGTCGGCGTTTAGCCCAGAGCCTAGCCCCAAGCGCTGCATTGTGCTGCGAATATCGACAAGCGATTTGTAAGCCTTGGTCAAATCTTCAACCGAGCCTGTCATGTACTCTACGATCTTACCAACTCCTGAGCCAGCCTCTTTCAGCGCGATACTTTGTTTCACAATTTCGAAAGCGACATCGCCAGTCTTGTTGGTAATATCCGTGTACTTGATGGCCTTGATGCCAAGACCTTCCAATACCGAGCCAGCTTTTTCAACAGAAGTTGCAACACGAATAACCGTTTGGGCGTAGCCCTCTCCAACCTGCCTAAAAGCGTCCAGTTGTGGGAATGCAGCGTGAGCAACGTCATCCATCGCCTTCCCGATCACTGCGTTAAGGGCGTCGGTAAGGTCTTTACCTTTCAAATCTTTCAACGAAACCTTGGTATCAATTACAAGATTGTCAATGGCCGCTGCAACTGCCGATCCATCCTTACCAAGCGCCGTAGCAGCGGTTTTCAGAGTTTCCTCTAGATTAGTAAAGATCATCCCGAACTGCTGTGATAGCTCAGTACTTAGTCCTTGAGTTTGAACACTGCTACTTGTGTTTTTCTTCAAGCCGAACCAGCTTGACGAAGTGGTAGTAATGTTTGCATACTGGTTGTATCCGGCACCCTTTTGCAAGTCAGCTACAGTACCTTTGATCGCAATGCCTGCGTCAGTAATTTCTTTTGAAGTTTTACCCCAAAGATTAGCAATGCCGCCTAGCAGCCCGCCTAGCAGCCCGCCAACGAGAGGCAAACTTGAGCCAATGTTACTAAGCAGAGAGCCCAACATGCCACTTGGGCCTTGACCAAGGATGCCTGTTTGAATACCCAGATTCGTACCGTTATTGACACCGCCTGAACGGAGTACTAGGTTAGTCACGCCAGCAACAGACGACTCAATGTTAGTCAACGAGTTGGCCATTGATTGAGTCAGTGGCAGCATCAGGTCTGAGTTTTCTTTTAGCAGTTCCAAGCTCTTTGTGAGCGTTTCTGACTTTTTATCAGCGTCACCAAACGAGCTACCTGTGCCTTGAGTCTTTTGAACGTCAGCCGCACTCGATCCACTTGATCCCGTATGGAACCCCCCGCCTACAGCGTAGCCCAGTGCTGCTACAGCCGTTGCCATCGCAGCCATGCGGGCAAATGCAGTGTATGGGTCGCCTTTAGCTTGGTTAAGAACGGCTTCAATAGCAAGCTTGCCGATGCGTGCGATAGACTGGGCCATTTCGATAGCGTGGAACACTTTCGAAACTCCCATCAGCGTTTTGTAGCCCTTCGAGTTCTCTTGGAAGAATGAAGCAGAGGCTTGAGCCATATCGCCATAAACGCCGATGGTACGGGCTTGGCGTTCCTCTTCCGTGATACCTTGCTTGGCTTGGATTTCAGATAGCTTAGCAAACGAAGACGAAAGGCCGTCTAGTGCCGTAGCAACGTGAGCAAATGATTCGCCCATTGCAGCAGCATCGTTTGCCAAGCGGCTAAACGTATTTGAGATGTCCCGTAGGCCAGCAACTTTGAAGTCAAGCTTAAAATTCTTGTTTAGAATTCGCTGCACTTCTGCGGCTTTGTCTCTCACAACGTCAAGAGCCAGCAAAGCTTTACCAATGGCTACGCCGTCCCCGGATGCCAACGCAGTTTGATACGCTGACTCCGAACGCTGCTTGTCGAACTCAAGCGCCTTTTGTGTAGTTTCATAGTAAGCCTGAACCTTAGCGGACTCGGCACCAATCACGCCAGCAACACCAGCGGCACGCTCAATATCCTCTCGTCTTGCAAGCTCAACAGCTTGTTTGCTCAATTCGAGATAAGAACGTCCTAGGTCTTCCATTGCGGCCGATTCAAGACGAGCTTGAATGATTGCGTCCGAACCTGTCCCATTCAACCGCAGTTTAGCGACTTCCAGCTTCGCTGCTTCTACGGCTGTCTGCCTCGCAGTATTGCCGTAAATTGCGACAGCGTTAGCCTCTTCCATCATTCCGGCAGCACGGGAGTTTGCGGCACCCGTAGAGTGCTCAAGCTTTTTACGAGCGTCTTCCACACGGAGAATCTCATCTGCCACCTTTGCACGCTCCTTCGCAATTGCAAGGTCTTCTGTGCTAGCGTGGTTAAACTTAAGGATTGCAACGGTTTGCTTTTCCAGCATCCCAACACGGTCTTTATCGCCGTCCGCAAGTTCTTTTTGATATGCAGCTTCACGAACTAGGATTCCCGTAATCTTGTTTTCTTGTTCAGTGATTGCGTTAGCGTTTTGTTGTGCGAATTTTGCTCTATCGGCTTGTCCAGCAAGAGCCAGTTCATCGTTGTAGGCTTTCATGCTTGGGTACTTGTTAGACCCGTTTGCCAGTACACGATCACGCTCAACGTTAGCCATCACGCGCTGCTCTGCTGCTGCGCCTTGTAGAACAGCCTCAGTACGTGCTTTGTAGGTGGCAATCAGGCGTTCAAGCTCTAGGCGCTCACCTTCGTAGAAGCTAATGCGCTTTTTAAGCTCTTTGTCGATTTCACCCGCACCGCTGTTTGTACCTGCTGCTTCTGCGGCGGCTTTCTTAGCGGCCTCTTGCTCTTTCAGGTAAAGTTCGCGTTGTCTCTTGCTCTCGTCAATAACCTTTTGAGTCGCTTCCCGCGCCCTCATATCGAAGTTTG